>OIYV01000359.1_pt1 | contig 28178 bp, 29 predicted proteins | sample 1588251 | NCBI WGS metagenome assembly OIYV01 (sample SAMN03283282) | human gut metagenome | biome: human-associated habitat; material: feces | host: Homo sapiens | place: Peru | collected 2012
TAAACAAGGAAATACGAATAATACTATAAGTATAAATAATACTGATAATATGGGAGTATCCACTACTTGTGGAAGTGGAAAGAAATATAAGAATTGTTGTGGAAAGTAGCTTGTTTTATAAGTATTTACAAGTTTGGCAATAGTAAAAAAAATATTAAAGGGGCATAAAAAGAATGTTAATGAAACATTTTTTTTATGCTTTATTTTTAAGTAATTTATTTGGATAAACAAGTTCATTAACTTCACAGAATTTTTTAAGAATATTAATAATAAAACAAAAAATATTGTATAAAAATAGAAAGTATTGTATAATAATGGCAAAATTTAGAGAAGGATGATATTATGAAAAAGATTTATTTTGCAGCGCCCTTGTTTAACGAGATGGAACTTAAGAGAAATGAAGAATATACCGAATTGCTAGAAGAATGGGGATATGAAGTTTATTTACCACAAAGAGAGGCTGGGCTTTCAGCAAGAATTTTAAAAGATGAGAGAAAAGAAAAATTGGAAATAAACAAAAGAATATTTAATACTGATTTAAATGGAATAAAAAATTGTGATATCTTAATATTTTTCTTAGATGGAAGGGTACCAGATGAAGGTGCTTGCGTAGAATTAGGAATTGCATATGCATTAGGAAAAAAGTGCATTGGATACAAAACAGATGATAGAAATTTAGATTTTACGGGTGATGATAATTTATTTATAGAAGGATGCATGAATTTTAAAGTAATGCATAATAAGGAAGAACTAAAACAAGCATTAATGGAGAATTAAAATATGAATTTATTTGTTAAATTAATAATTTCTAGTTTGATATTTTATTCAATATTTTTTTATGTTAGAAGTAAAGTTTTTTTGAACAGAGTAATAAATGAAAGAAGGAATATAAAACGAATAAATAAAAATAGTAAAAATATAATAATTGCAATTCCTGTGTTAAGAGAGCAAAAATGTATAGAAGATACAATAGAGTATTTTAATACTATTACAAAAGATATACCAATAGTATTAATAACAACTCAAAAGGAAATAAAGGAAAATTTAACAAATGAAAAAACAACACAAGATATAATAAAAGAAAAAATAATAACAAGATACTCAAATGTGTATTGGATTAATTATCCATATACTGAAGGTTATATGTCGGATCAATTAAATTATATGCTTGAAAATTTAGAAAATATTTTTAATAAAAAAATAGACTTAGATAAAACATATTTAGCATTATATAATGCAGATAGTAGGCCAAACAAAAATACTTTTGAAGAAATAAAACAAAAAATAGAAAATAGTAATGTGGTTCAACAATATTCATATTGTATGCAAAATTATGAAAAAATTAAATATATACCAAAAGGATTTTCAATATATCAATCTAACTTTGAACTTAAAACGGGTTTAATAAATAGTTTTTTTAAAAGCAATATATTATATACTCATGTTGTAGGTCACGGATTGATTATTAATTTAAAGTTATTAAAAGAGTTAAGAAATTTCAATACTGATTTTTGGTGCGAGGATATATATTTAGGAATACAGCTAAAATTTAATAATATAAAAATAAGACCATTATTAACTTTAGAAAACATTGAAACCCCAAATACATTAAGTAAAATAATAAAACAAAATTCTGTATGGTTTAAAACTACAAGTCAATTTTGGAAGATTTATAAGGATATATTAAAAAAAGAAAAAGTTAAAAATAAAGTTAATGGGTTGTTAGGAGTAGCTAATGAATTTAGATGTGCAATAAATTGGATAGGATTTCCAATAGTGTTATTGATATCACTTATAATTTCAATTATTATCAAAGAATACATGTTGTTATTGTTAATAATAATAAGCTATATTTTTTATATTACAATGAACACAGCTTGTACTATAAACATAATTAATAAACTAGACGATAAAAAATATAGAATAACCATTAAATTGATAATAAATGTTTTAATAGCTACGACGATATCAAATATAGGTCCAATATATTCAATAATATTTAATAAAAAAGAAAAATATAAAACGGAGAGATAATTTCTATGAGCGAAGAAAAAATTGTAATAGTAGAAGGTACATCTTGTGCTGGCAAAACAACTTTATGTGAAAATTTAAAGAAACAGGGATGGGTTGTATTACCTGAGGCAATTAGATATTTGGAAGAAGAAACAAATAAGAAAGGAGATGAAGCCTCTCCGATACCAGGGACACAGGAGGAAGAAGAATATTATCAAGACCAATTATTTAGAGTAGAGAAACAAAAAATATTAGAAGCAAATGAGTTGAGAAGACAAGGTAAAAAAGTGGTAATAGATAAAAGCGCAATTGCAATAGTAGCTACAGCAAAAGCTTTTGAAAAACAAAAGGGATTTGATGGAACATTTAAAAGAGCATACATGAAATATTGCCAAATGTTACAAGAATTGAAAGATAAAGGATTAATAGAATGCGATGTGTTTTTGCTTTTAACAGCAGATTATAGTACAATCTGTGAGAGAAATAAAACAAGAAATCATGTATTAGATGGAATATGGATTGAACAAAAAACAATAGCAAATCAGAGAGAAGTACTTGAAGGAGTAACAAATCAGATAGTTGGAAGTATTAGTGGGAATACTGTAAAAAAGAAAGTTTTAGATACAAGCAATTTGACTAAGATGCAAGTGGTAGAAAAATTTAATGGATTTTTAAATGATTTGGAAAGAGATGAAATATAAACATAATAGGAGGTACAAATGATAGATTTACATACACATACAAGTTATTCAGATGGGACATGGGATTTAAAAAAATTATTAGAAGAAGCAGAAAAGGCAAATATTGAAGTATTATCAATAACAGATCATGATACAATTGAGAGTTATAAAGAATTAGAAAAAATAAATGCTAAAGATATATTTAAAGGAAAAATACTCCCAGGAGTAGAGTTTAGTACAGTGTATGATGGTGTAATGTTTCATCTATTAGCTTATGATTTTGATTATAAAATGTTAAATAGTTTTATAATTGAGAATTATGAAAATAAAAAACCTAATCTAAAAAAAGAATTTAATTGCATGATAGAAAGTTGTAAAAAAAATAATATAAAAATTGGAAAAATAGAATATAAAGAAAACAAAGGATGGCCAATAGATATTATTTTTCCTGAAATAAAAAAATATGAAGAAAATAAAAAATATTTTAAAAAAGAAGAATGGAATAATATTGATGTATTCTATAATTCTTGTGTAACAAATAAAAAATTTCCAGTATTTGTGGATTTTAGCATTCACTATCCCAAAGCCAACATAGTTGCTAATGCAGTAAAAAATGCAGGTGGAAAACTTTTTGTAGCACATATTTTTAAGTATCGTTTAGAAAATTGTTTTAGTTTTCTAGATGAACTAAAACAAAATGATATTATTGATGGTGTAGAAGTATATCATTCAAGTTTTTCTGAGGAACAAATAAAGATATTAGAAAAATATTGCAAAGATAATAATTTATTTATGTCCGGTGGAAGTGATTGCCATGGAACAAAAAAGGCTGATAGAAAAATTGGTGTAGGATATGGAAATTTAAATGTGGATAAAAAAATATTAAAAGGATGGATCAATCAAAATTACTAAAATCTACATCTTCTAAAATTAGAATTTAAAATGAAAACTAAGAAATTTTATGAATTCATTGAAAAAGTGGGTTAACAAAACCAAGTTGATATTAATGCAACTTGGTTTTGTTAAATATTATAAATAATTAATAAATGTTTTACTTGCAAAAGTTAAAGATATTGATTTATTAGTTGCTAAATACACATTTATATTTGGTATTTTTTTGTTTAATTTTAATTCTTTCATATTTTTAAAGTTTCTTTTAGACAAATCAGTTATAACAAATCCTATTCCTAAGCCAATATTAACAAATTCAGTTATTAATTCTTGGCTTACTACTTCCATTCTAGGAATAAGTTTTACATTATTTTTAAGAGCAATATAATCTAAAAGTTTTCTGCTGTTTGATTCTTCTTTTTGCAATATAAGAGGATAATTATTTAAATCTTCAAAATTATTTATTTCATCTTTAAAGAATAGTGGATTATAAATAAATCCTTGTTTTAATTCTCTGACCTTTTTTAAATCTAAATTTGTTTCTTTTATATTACTTTCATTAAATATTACAAAATCTAATTTTCCTAGTTTTAAATCATTTATTAAATTGCTTGTTAAATCATTAGTAATATCAAAATTTATATTTGGATAATCAAAATGAAATTTTTTTAAAGCATCAAGTAAAATTAATTTTGTTAGTGTGGTTGAACATCCTATTTTTATTTCGCCTTTTGACAAATTTTTAAAGGAAGTAAATTCATTTTCGGCATTGTTAATTAATTCTAATGCACCTTTAATGTACTCAAAAAACATCTTGCCTTCTTCAGTAAGTTCCATTCCCTTATTACTTCTTAAAAATAATGTTCCACCCAATTGATCTTCCAGTTTTTTTATTGATTGAGATATAGCAGGTTGTGATATATGTAATTCTTCACTTGCTTTAGTCATATGTTTATGTTTTGCCACTACATAAAAAATTCTATATAATTCTAAATTAACATTCATTATAAGTTCTCCTTATAAATATTATAACATAAATATATTTTACTTATCAATAATTGCGACATATAATTTGCTTATAAAGGAGGGATAATATGTTAAAAGATAAGAATATAGTTATAGGAATAACAGGAGGAATTGCCTGTTACAAAGTATGTGAAGTGATTTCATACTTTGTCAGAGAAGGGGCTAATGTAGATGTTATTATGACAAAAAATGCTACTGAGTTTATAACCCCACTAACAATTGAAACTTTATCTAAAAACAAAGTTGTAATTGATATGTTCGAAAAGAAAAAACATATAGAAGTTGAACATATAAGTTTAGCAAAAAAAGCAGACCTAATACTGGTAATACCAGCCACGGCAAATGTTATAGGAAAAGTAGCAAATGGTATTGCAGATGATATGTTGTCAACAACAATTATGGCAACAACTTCAAAAGTTGTATTTGCTCCAGCTATGAATAATGGGATGTATAATAATAAAATTGTTCAAGATAATATTAAAAAATTAAAAGAATATGGATATGAATTTATAGATCCTATAGAAGGAAACTTAGCTTGTGGTTATAAAGCAATTGGAAAACTTGCTAAAAAAGAAACAATAATTAGTTATGTTAATAAAAGAATAGATGGAGGTAGAAGAGATGAAATATGAAATAATTATTACTGCTGGTGGAACAAGTGAAAAAATAGACAATGTGAGAAAAATAACAAATAGTAGTTCAGGTAAATTGGGCTGTATGATAGCTAATAAATTAATAGAATTACATGAAGAAAAAATAAATAAAATTTATTATATATGCTCGAAGAATTCTATTAAACCTAGTCATGAAAAAATAAAAATTATTGAAATATTTGATACACAAGATTTAGAAATGACTATTAGAAACTTATTAAATGGTAATAATATCAATTATTTTATTCATTCAATGGCAGTATCAGATTATGCTGTTGATTATGTTACAACTGCAGAAAGTTTAGCACTAAATATAGAAAATAATCCTGGCAAAGATATTCTTGACTTAATTTGCAAAAATAAAGAGAATTTAACAGATAGTAAAATTTCATCTAACCAGGAAAATTTAATTATAAAATTAAAGAAAACTCCAAAAATAATATCACTTATAAAAACGATTAGCCCAAGTACATATTTAGTGGGATTTAAATTACTTGATAATGTTAGTGAAGAAAATTTAATTAATACTGCTGTTAATTTAAAAAATAGAAATAAATGTAATCTAGTGGTGGCCAATGATTTAGAAAATATCAGAAATGGAAACCATAAGGCATTTATTATTAAAACATTTGATGATTATATTACTGCATATGGAAAAGAAGATATAGCAAAAAAACTAATAGAGGTAATGTTAAATGATTATTTATAAAAAAATTTATGTTTCTAATATTAATAGTGAAATTATAGATGAAGAATATAAAAATTTACTACAAAATAAATGGTGTTTTATAATTTTTGATGTAAATGGTGTATTAAATATTCTAACTAAAGAAAAAAGTTTATTAAAAATAAATAACGAGAGACAATTTATTAAGGAATTTAAACGAGATATATACTATAAAACAATTATTAATAATAAAGAAAGTGTTGTTAATAATAATGATTTGCAAATTTATGAAGAATATATTCAAAAATATAAAGATATAATGCAAAGAAATATTTATGGGGATAAATATATATTCGGAAGTGTGGCAGTTAAGACTGAAAAGGGTTTTATTACTACTATAAGAGGAAAAGAAAATTTAAATGACTATACGCATGTAAATAGTGTGGATCATGCAAATCATACATTAAATGTCACAAATAAAAAAGCTACTTTAAATGCACCCTTATTAGATTACTTATTTAAAAACAAAAAAGTTAAAGTAATAGTTCATATAAATCATGAATATGACAATAATTTACCATATTATGAGTATGCTTTTCCTGGGACTGTAAGAGATTCTGTTAGAAATAATAAAACTTCATTTAATATTAAACATCATGGTATTATATATTTATTTGATAAATATGGAAGATTAATTTAAGGAGGAATGAAATATGAAATATCCAAAGTATTATATATATGAAAAATTATATAGAAGATATTTTTTTAAAGGAGTCGATTATTTTATAAAAGAATCAACTTTGAGTTCTGATGATAAAATATTAGATATATGTGGAGGAAATGGTAGGCTGTCAAAAGAATTAATTAAATTTAGTAATAATGTTAGTTATTTGGATAAAGAAAAAGATATGATACCACCAGATTTAGAAAAATTAGGTATTAAAGTTTATAATGATTCGATAGAAAATTTTATATATAATACAGACCAAAAATATACTAAAGTTTTTTGTGAACAAGCAATTAATTATTGGCTATTAAATATTGATATTAAAAAGTTTAGTAGTTTATTTGAAAAAGATGGATTATTTATATTTAATACATTTTCAAATAGGCCTTTTAATAAACCTATGATTAAAGAATATATTCTTGATAATAAAATCTATTTAGAAATATCATATTTAGTGGATAATAAAGTTTATCATATACAAGTATGTGAAGGATATGAACCTCACTTCACTGTATTTGATTGGATATCAAAAGAACGATATATAGAGTTACTTTCACCTTATTTTGATATAAAAATACAAGATGATGGTAAAAGTTCATTATATATATGTAAAAGGAGATAACTATGAAAAAGAAGTCGCTTGGACTATATAACATAATCGATACTGATGGTATAAACAAAAGCATAGAGAATGTGCTATCCAGTAAAATTAATTTTAATACATATACATCTCCCAAGGGATTAAAAGCATTACGAATTGAAATTAGTAATTTCTTAAATGAAATTTGGAATTATAATATAAATTATAAAGATATGTTAATAACAACTGGGTCTCAACAATCAATCAACCTTTTAGTATATGCATTGTTAAATGAAGGTGATACAGTATTAATAGAACAACCAACATATTTTGGGGCAATAAATGTTTTTAAAAACAGAAAAGTTAATCTAATAAATATTGATTTAAAAAATGATGGGATTGACTTAAATATACTAGAGAGTAAAATAATTAAATATAAACCAAAAATAATTTATGTTACACCAACTTTCAATAATCCTACAGGATATTCTTGGAGCAATAATTATAGAAAAAAATTTTTAAAAATAATTAACAAGTATAATGTTCTAGTATTAGAAGATGATCCGTATAGTTTAATTAATTTTACGAATTATAAATATGAAAGTTTATATAAACTAAATAACGGAAAAAATATAATATATTTAGGAACTTTTTCAAAGTATATTAGTCCATCAATAAATGTAGGATATATAATATCAAATGAAAGTATTTTAAAAACAATATATTTATTTAAAGAAAGTTTCGATCTGTGTACACCTGTATTTATTCAATTAATTGTCTTAGATTATCTTCAAAATAATAATATTAAAAAAATAATAGATAATAGGATACCAATTTATAAAAAACTTTTAGATGAAACTATGGAAGATATAGAAAATAACTATGCAGAATCTGTTTTTTATTATTCTAAAGTAAAAGGCGGATTATTTATTCATATAAAATTTAAAAATGAAATAGATAAGGATATTTTTGAATCAGGTAATAATTATTATATAGATGATAGTCATAATAATGAAACTAGAATTAATATTTGTAATGTATTACTTGAGGAAGAGAAAAAATTATAGATTTACTTACATATACAAGTTATTCAGATGGGACATGGAATTTAAAAAATATTAGAAAAATTTATAAATAAAAATTAGTATAATGGCAACAGTATAAATTAAGAAAACTCAATTTATAGCATTGATTTTTTTAGCTACTATTATTATAATAATAGTGTTACTTGTTTAATCTTTTTAATGTATAGAATTAATAATGACAAATGATGAATAAGAGAGGAAAAATAATGTCTTTTAAAGATTTAAAAAATAAGAGAGCTATAACATTTGTAGCACTAATTATTACAATAATTGTTCTTTTAGTATTAACAGGAGTAAGTATAACTATAACAGTTGGATCAAATAAAATAATAAGTAAAGTGAAAACAGCTAAGGCTTATACAGAAATAGAAAATCTAAAAGAACAAGTAAAAATGGATATATCTAGCAAGCAAATTAAAAATAATGGTGATGGACTGTCACTTACCGAATTAAAAACTGTTTTAGATAAATACTTTGATGGTGTGCCAGATTCTGCTGAACTGAAATCAGATACAATATTAATAGCAAAAAAAGAATATGGTGGATATAAAATTAAGCTTTCTGACTTATATAATGGACTTTTTATAGAAAATGATGGAATAACAGCGGAGGATATTAATAAAGAAACAGATAAAAGTGATTTTTATGGCTCTATAGTAAAAGGATACAATTGTGCTAATAGTGAAGGCGTAAAAGAATGGAAAATTTTTTATGCAGATAATAGCAATATATATTTAATAGCGGGTGACTATATTTCTAAAGATTTTTGTCCAAATTCGAAAACTAGAAAAATTTATGTTAAAACAGATTATATATTATCAATGGATTATGTAATAAGCGATTATAATAAAGGGACAGAAAGTATTACAGACTCAAGTCCTAAATACTTAAATCAGTTATATTTTTCACAATTAGAAGAAACATCTTCCTCAAGTAAAAATAATAATATGTGTGCAGTAGCATATATGACAGATACAAGTATATGGGGAGGATTTGCTGGAAAAAAGGCAGAATATGCAATTGGCGGACCAACTGTAGAGATACTAATAAAATCATATAATCAAAAATATAAACTTGATTATCAAATGCAAGCAACAAGTGCAGCAGGATATCAGATAAGAAAAAATAGTAGCTCAGAATGGGGAAATGGTTTCTATTTAGAAAAAAGTGATTCTATGTATGCAATTAGTGATCAATCTAAGGCTAAATCTTTGTGGGTAGCTAGTCCTTCTTCAGCTGGAAGTTCAAATGTATTTAAAGTTCGTAGCTCAGGTAAACTTGAAAATCAGAGTTGTTATAATACAACAAATGATGTAGGTTTTAGGCCACTAGTGTGTTTAAAATCAGATGTTCAACTTGTAAAAGAATCAGAAGGAGTCTATACAATAAAATAAAAATATATAATAAAAGAGCAATTAAAAAATTGCTCTTTTATTAAAATATTATAGACATTTTTTATAAAATAGATTAAAATATATAGCGAAAAAGGAGAATAAGGTGATAATATGATATTTGAAAAGATATTATTTTATACAATAGCAATTACTTTATTTGTTAATATTTTCTTAAAGATTATGAGAAAAAAAGATATTATATGTTTTATTAGTTTAATTTTACAAACAATAGGTATTTTAATTAGTTTTATATATCTTATTATAAATATTGAAATGAATATATTATTAAAAGCAATAATTTATATAATATCTATAGGAATTCCAGTTATAATATTGATTTTAGAAAAGAAAAATATTAATATTAGTGAGAAAATATATTTACAAATTGCAAAATTGTTTTTGTTATTTAAAGATACTAAGAAGACAAAGAAAATATTGCTAAGTCTTATAGAAAAAGATGAGAACAGTAAGATGGCACACAAATTATTAGCAGAAATATATGAAAAAGAAGGACGGAATTAGAAGAGCGATTGATGAATATGTTAAAGTAGTGGATTTAGATGGAGAAAGCTATGATTCGTATTATAAAATTGCAGTGCTTTTAAAAGAATTTGGAAATAAAGAAGATTCTTTAAACATGCTAACTCAATTAGTAAATAAAAAACCTGATTACTTGGAAGCTTCTATTGCACTTAGTGATGCACTATGTGAGCAAGAAAGATATAAAGAAGCTTTAAGCATAATGAACGAGAGCTTAAGACATCATCCAAACAATTTTGATATTTATTATAATTTAGGAATGATATATACAATGTTAAATGATTTTTCTAGTGCAAAAGAATGTTATGAAAAAGCAGCTATTATAAATTCATTAGAATTCCATACAAGTTATAATATTGGTATGATAGAATTAATACTAGGAGAATTAGAAGAGGCGGAGAAATATTTTAATAAATGTTTAGAAGATGAGGAATTAAGTCCGATTGCTTATTATGAACTTGCTAAAATATATATGATAAGAGGAGATAAGCAAACAGCATCACAAAATTTAAACTTAGCTATAGAATTAGATAATAATTTATATAAAAAAGCAATGGAAGATTCAATTTTTATACCAATTAAAGGATATATAAATTATCCTTCTACAGATGAGGAAGATATAGAACCAAAAAAATATAAAATGACAAACAAAGAATTAAAAGCAAAAGAACATCTTGAAGAAACTTATAAAATAGTTGGAAAACTCAACTATAAAGAATTAGGTGTTAAATATAGGGTAACAAAAGAAAATGATTTAGAAATACAAAAAGAAAAATAATTGTTACTTATCATAAAAACACTATTGATTAATATAATAAAAAGAAAGGATAGTGATTTTGTTGATAAAGAAGATTTCAATAATTGGTGGAGATTTGAGACTTGTAAAATTAGCAGAAATGTTATGTGATGAAGGTGCAGAAGTATTTACATATGGAATAGAAAATGCTGAAGAAACGGAAAAAATCGAAGCTAAAAAATGTGATTCTTTAGAAGAATGTGTTGAATCATCAAATATTATAATAGGACCAATACCATTTTCGAGTAATGGAGAAACAATTAATGCTCCATTTAGTAAACAAAAAATTTCAGTTGAAGATCTAATTAAAATGCTAAATGGTAAAATTTTAATAGCAGGTTCTATAAAACAAGAAGTATATAATTTAGCAAATAAGTATCAAGTTCAAGTTATAGATATATTAAAAAGAGAAGAATTATCTGTTTTAAATGCAATATCAACAGCTGAAGGTGCTATTAAAATAGCAATAGAAGAAACTGCTAAAAATTTACATGGTAGTAATATTTTAGTATTAGGTTTTGGTAGAATAGGAAAGGTTTTATCACACATGCTTGATGGCTTAGGAGCAAAGGTAGCTTGTGAAGCAAGAAAAAATTCTGATTTAGCATGGATAAAAGCATATGGATATGAACAAGTACCATTATCAGAACTAAAAGAAAATCTAGATAAATTTGATGTTATTATAAATACAATTCCATATATGGTTTTAGATAGTGAGAATTTGCAGAAAGTAAGGCAAGATGCTTTAGTAATAGATTTAGCGTCTAATCCAGGAGGAGTGGATAAAGAAGCTATTAAAGAAAGAAAAATTAAATTTGTATGGGCATTATCTTTGCCAGGAAAAATAGCTCCTGTGACATCTGCAGAATTTATAAAAGAAACGCTTTACAATATTGTAAAAGAAATACAAAATTAAAAATAAAAGGAGAAAATAAAATGACAATAACACATGCAATTATTTTAGGAATAGTACAAGGATTAACAGAATTTTTACCAATATCAAGTTCAGGACACTTGAATGTATTTCCATGGATTTTTAAATGGGAAATGCTATCAGAAGGAATGGATGTAGCACTACATATAGGAACATTACTAGCTTTAGTAATATTTTTCTTTAAAGATTGGGTATCACTTGTAAAAGGTGGATTTGAAAAGGTATTTCAAAAAAAGGATTCAACAGAAGGAAAAATGTTCTGGTATTTAGTTGCAGCTACAATACCAGCAGGTATATTAAGTTTAGTATTAGATAAAATATCTTCTGTAATCGTAGGAGATGACATAAATTTTCAAATGGCAATTATTGCCTGCACATTAATAATAATGGGAATTATATTATATATTGTAGATAAAAGAGCTGAATCAAAAATAAAATACAAAGACATTACATTAAAACAATCTGTATTAATAGGAATATCACAAGCTATTGCTGCTGCTTTTCCAGGAGTATCTAGATCTGGAATAACAATGACAGTTGCAAGAGCTTTAAAAATAGATAGAGAAAGTGCAGCAAAATTTTCATTTATGTTAGCAATGCCAATAACTCTTGCAGCAGTTGTATTTGACTTAACAAAATTTGAATTTACATTATCATTAATATTAGGAATATTAGCAAGCTTTATAACAGGTGTAATAGTAATTAAATTTTTATTAGATTACTTAAAAAAAGGAAGCTTTAAAGTATTTGCTATTTATAGAGTTATATTTGGAATAATTATTTTAACTGTATATTTTATAAGATAAAATATTGAAAAAACAAAACAATTATGCTATAATATTATTAACAATTAAATAATACAAATATCCCTGCGTAGTGCGTGGAAGACTGAAATTTTAGAACCTACAAGTTTTGGATAAGGGAGCAAATCTCTAAATGTGGCGTGTATGCTTATATTTATATAAGAAACCCAAAAGCATTTAGGTATGCACCCACCTGTGTGAGTACAGGTCCTATAAAATTTCTTCAAAGTAACGGCTAAGGTGGGGATTTTTTTGTGCCTGTTTAAAGATATATAGCATAAAAATATTCTTGCAATAAACAATAAAAATTGATAAAATATAAAAAAATAAAATAATAAGGAATAATTATATGGAAAAGAAAAAGCAATTTAAAATTCTAGGAATAAGTATATGGAGAATATTAGCATACTTTATAATTTATAGTGTAGTAGGTTTTATAATAGAAACCTTATTTGCACTTATTTTTTATAATGTATTAGAGAGCAGGCAAAGTTTTCTATATGGACCATTTTGTGGAATATATGGAGTTGGCGCAGTATTTATGATTTTAATATTAAATAAATATTTTAATAAAAATAATCATATTTTATTTATAGGTGGATTTATTGTTGGATCATTTGTAGAATATACATTAAGTTTAATAGGAGAAGTACTTTTAAATGTACGATGGTGGGATTATTCAAATAGATTCTTAAATATAAATGGAAGAATATGCTTTTTATATTCTTTATTTTGGGGGTTATTGGCTGTATATCTAATGAAGGTAATTAATCCTAAAATAGATAAATTTATAGACTGGTGTAAAAAGAAAGTAAATATAAAGTTTTCAAAGATTATAACTTTAATAATATTCATATTCTTAATAATAGATTGTATAATTTCTGGAATTGCAATTAGTTTTTGCTTGATTAGAAAATCAGTAGAAAATGACCTTGATATAAACAATAAGGAAAAAGCAATAAAAATATATAATAAAGTATATAATAATGAAGAGTTAAGTAAATTTATTTATAAATATTGGAACGATGAAAAAATTGTAAAAACTTATCCAAATTTAACATTAACTTTAAGAGATGGAAAAATAATGTATATAAAAGATTTTACACCTGAAATAAAACCATATTATTATAAATTTAAAGAAAGGAACATATTGCACACAAAATATGAAAGCATTAATTCAAAGAGTAAATAAAGCATCTGTAGAAGTGAATAAAGAAACAATTGGATCAATAAATAAAGGCATTTTAGTATTCTTAGGAATTACACATAAAGACACAACAAAAGAAGCAGATGAATTAATTAATAAAATAATTAAATTAAGAATATTTGAAGATTCAAATTCTAAAATGAATTTATCTGTGCAAGATATTAAAGGAGAGTTATTAATTATTTCTCAATTTACATTATATGCAGATACTATGCATGGAAATAGACCAAGCTTTATAGAAGCTGCAGATGCACAAAAAGCAGAAGAGTTATATAACTATTTTTTAGACAAACTGAAAGCTACTAATATAAAAACAGAATCAGGTATATTTGGAGCACATATGAATGTAAAATTAATTAATGATGGGCCTGTTACTATAATGTTAGAGAGGTAATATATAAAGAAAATATACATATTTTGATATTAGTATTTTAAACTATAATTTTAAACATATTTTATTCTTGGTTAATATTATTCGTTACTTTATTTTTTAATAATGAAAATTATAATATAATAGTAAATAAATGCATTTCTACAAATTATTATGAAGAATATTCATACTACATAAAATTAATAAAAAAAGTAAAATTAATATAAAAAAGTAGTGAAAAAATAAATGAAGTATGATAGAATAAGAAAAAAATTAAGGAGAGTGAATAATGAGTGATATAAAATATAAAAGAGTATTACTAAAACTAAGCGGAGAAGCATTAGCCGGTGATCAAAAAACAGGAATTAATGCGGAAACCGTAGGAAAAATTTGTGATCAAATAAAAATTTTGATTGAAATTGGTGTTGAAGTTTCAATAGTAGTAGGAGGAGGAAATTTCTGGAGAGGTAGATATGGCTTAAATATGGAAAGAACAACTTCTGACTATATGGGGATGCTTGCAACAGCTATGAATGGTTTAGCATTGCAAGATGCGCTAGAAAGTAGAGGTATATATACAAGATTACAAACAGCAATCGAAATGAGAGAAATAGCAGAACCTTATATTAAAAGAAAAGCACTAAAACATTTAAATAAAAAAAGAGTAGTTATATTTTCTTGTGGAACAGGAAACCCTTACTTTACTACAGATACAGCAGCAGCCTTAAGAGCAGCAGAAACAGAAGCAGATATAATCTTACTTGGAAAAGCAATAGATGGAGTATATAGTGCAGATCCTAAAATAGACAAAAATGCAGCAAAATATGATGAAATAACATACTTAGATGTATTGAATAAAGATTTAAAAGTAATGGATTCAACAGCAACAGCTTTGTGTAAAGATAATAATATACCAATTATGGTTTTTGGAATTGCAGAGCCAGAAAATATGGTAAAAGCAGTTATGGGAGAAAATGTTGGTACATTAGTAAAATAAAAATATAACAAATATTATAAAAAGGAGATATAAAAATGGATTTTAATGAATTTGAAAGTAAAATGGATAAAACAATTAGTGTTTTAAAAGAAAGTTTATCAGAAATAAGAGCTGGAAGAGCAAATCCAGCAATATTAAATAAAGTATCAGTTGAATATTATGGTACACCTACACCAATTAATCAAGTTGCAGGTATATCTATACCAGAAGCAAGACTAATAGTTATTCAACCATGGGATGCTAGTATATTAAAAGAAATAGAAAGAGCGATTTTAGCAGCAGATATAGGGATAAACCCTAATAACGATGGAAAAGTTATAAGATTAGCTTTTCCAGAATTAACAGAAGAAAGAAGAAAAGAATTAGTAAAAGAAATTAAAAAGATGGCAGAGGAATCAAAAGTAGCTATAAGAGCTATAAGAAGAGATGCTATAGATAAAGCTAAAACAATGCAAAAAAATAGTGAAATTACAGAAGATGATTTGAGAAATGCAGAAGAAACAGTACAAAAATTAACTGATAAAAAAATAGAAGAAATTGACAAAATATTAGCTGATAAAGAAAAAGAAATTTTAACAGTTTAATAGTATAAAATAAAAGTTGGAGAATAAATATGAGTCAAGAAAATGAGTTACCACTTCATATTGCAATAATTATGGATGGAAACAGAAGATGGGCAAAAAAAAGAAACATAGATGTAAGATTTGGACATAAAAAAGGTGCAGAAACACTAGAAAATATTGTAAGATACTGTAATAATATAGGAATAAAATATTTAACTGTATATGCTTTTTCAACAGAAAACTGGAAAAGAAGTAAAGAAGAAGTAGGAGCCTTAATGCTACTTTTGCAAAATTATTTGGATGATTTTGCTAAAAGAGCAGATACAGAAAATATAAAAATTAACTTAATAGGGAGCAAAGAAAATTTATCTAAAGGACTTTTAAAAAGTATAGATAAAGCAATTAAAAAAACAGAAAATAATACTCGGAATATATTTTAATGTTGCATTTAACTATGGAGGAAGAAACGAATTAGTATCAGCAGTAAAAAATATAGCAGTGGATGTAAAACAAAACAAAATAAATGTAGAAGATATAAATGAAGAATTAATATCAAACAATTTATATACAAAAAATATGCCTGATCCAGACTTATTAATAAGAACAAGTGGAGAAATAAGAACAAGTAATTTCTTACCATGGCAATTAGTATATTCAGAATTATATTTTACAGATAAATTATGGCCAGATTTTACAAGTGAAGACCTTGATGAAGCAATTAAAGAATTTAATAGAAGAAATAGAAAATTTGGGGGAAAATAGAAAGGAACGCAATATGGATGTTAAAAGGATAAGTTCAGCAATACTAGGATTACCAATGGTAATTGTGGTTCTACTATTTGGAAATAAATATATTATAGATATAGCATTATCAATAGTAGCAATAATCTCATTACATGAATATTTTAATGCATTTAAGCAATATAAACCAATAAAATGGGTTGGGTATTTAAGTGCAATTGTTATTGCTTTTTTACATATTATTCCACAAGAAGAACTAACAAAAATAATAAGTTTGGGCATACCAGTAATAGTGGCTATTTTATTTATACAGTTAATAATAGAAAATATGAAAATTAGTATAATTGACATAGCAATAACATTATTTGGAATATGTTATATAGTGCTATTTACAGCATTTATACCAATACTTGCAGGAACAATGGATGGAAAAATATTAATATGGTATGTATTAATAATAGCTTGGGGAACGGATATATTTGCATATCTAATTGGAAAAAGATTTGGTAAACATAAGTTTAGTAAAATTAGTCCAAATAAATCAATAGAAGGATGCATTGCAGGAATAGTTGGAGCCGTTGCACTATCACTTTTATATACATATTGCATGAGACAATTTGTAGGAATTTATATAGAGTCTTATTTGTTTATAACAATAATGTCAATTGTTCTAAGTATAGTGGGTCAATTTGGAGATTTTGCAGCATCAAGTATAAAAAGATATGTAGGAATTAAAGATTTTAGTAATCTAATACCAGGTCATGGAGGATTATTAGATAGAATAGATAGTTTAATATTTATTGCACCATTTGCATATATAATATTAATAATTATATAGTGGAGGAAAATAATTGATAGCTTTTCTAATTAATGCTTTAAAAATAATTTTTTTACTAGGTTTTTTAGTACTTATTCATGAAGGTGGACATTTTGTAGTCGCTAAATTGTGTAAAGTTAAAGTTAATGAATTTGCAATAGGATTTGGACCAACTTTAATAAGTAAACAGACAAAAGAAACCAAATATGCACTACATCTTATACCACTGGGAGGATTTGTTAGCCTAGAAGGAGAAGAAGAACACTCTAATGTAGAGGGTTCTTTTAGTAATACTAGTATTCCTAAAAAAATAGCAATTATTGTCGCGGGAGGTGCTGTAAATATTATATTTGGATTATTAGTTTACTTTATATTAATTTCTTCAAGTGGAAATTTTTCTAATAATGTTGTAGATTATACTCTAGATAATTACTCAGCAAAAGAAGCAGGAATTGTTCAGAAAGATCAAATTATAAGTATAAATGATAAAAAAGTAAAAACATCTAAAGATATAAATAAATATTTATTATCATTAAAAAATGAAGAAAAAATTAATTTAAAAGTAAAAAGAAAAAATGAAATTATAAATGTAGAATTACAACCAACTAATGTTCAATCTAAAGATTTAGGAATTTATTTTAGTAGCAAAGAAAATACAATAAATCAAGTAAAAATTATAGCATTAGATAAAGATGCTCCTGCACAAAAAGCAGGAATAAAAGAAAATGATATAATAGTTGAAATAAACGGAAAAGAAATATCAAATAATTATGAAGCAGTAGAATTAATACAAAATTCTGAAACAGAAAATATAAAACTTAAAATTAAAAGAAATGAAAAAATATTAGAATTTGATGTAAAACCTAATATAAAAAATAATTATTTTTTAGGAATTGTATTTGAAAAAGCAGAAAATACATTAAAAAATAAATTATACTATGGAGCAATTAGTACAAATGAATTTATAGTATCTATTTTTGATAACCTAAAAGAGGTATTTACAGGGAAAGTAAATGTTAATCAAATGGTAGGTATAGTTGGAATATCAGATATTGTTGTTCAAACATCTGGAGCGTATGAATATATATATATGATTGCCTTAATTTCTTTATCATTAGGATTAACAAACTTATTACCATTCCCACCATTGGATGGAGGAAAGATAGTAATTTATTTAATAGAAGCTATTAGAAAAAAACAAATGAATGAAAAAATAGAGATTCAATTACAAATGTTAGGATTTGCACTTTTAATTTTATTATCTATATACATTACTTATAATGATATTTTAAGGATTATATAATTTTAGGAGAAAAAAATGTCAGAACAATTAAAAACAGTAAAAGAAGTATTTCCAGATTTCGAAAATAATACACAAATAACAAATTTAAAAATAAAAAATGTAAATTTATATAAAAAAACTAATATATTAAAGCTAGAACTAGTATTGAAAGATAATGAAATAGAACTAAAATCAATATATTTATTAGAAAAATACTTAAAAAATAGATTTAATGTAAGTGAAGCAGAAATAAAAATAGATTCTAATGTAGAATATAATATACTTACTAAGTGGAATAATATTGTAAATTATATAAATATAAAATATCCGCTTACAAAAGCAATATTAATAAATAGCAGTATAGAACTACAGCAAGACAATAAAATTTTAATAAAATTAGCAGTTAAGGGAGAAGATTTTTTAATTGCTAGTGGTTTTGATAAGATAATAGAAAAGGCAATATCAAATTTTTATAACCAAGATTACAAAATTAAGATTACAGAACAAATTGATACAGAGCTTGTAAAAAAATACGAAGAAAATACTAAAAGAATAGAAAGAATGGCAATTGAACTTGCAGAGCAGGAAATAACTTGGGAAGAAGATAAAAAACAAGAAAAAGCTGTTGAAAAGAAAACAGAAAAGACTCAAGATGAGAAAATAAAACAAGAAAAAAATATAGCCGAAAGTAAACCTATAGATAATAGTATTATAGGGGAGCCACAAGAAATTACCCCATTAATACTAGGCAGATCTTTAAATATAAGAGAAACTTTAGTAAAAGTAGAAGATTTGAGTATAGATAGTGGAAAAATAGCTCTAGAAGGCGAAATAATAAATATGGATTCTAGAGAATTAAAAAGTGGAAAATTTCTTGTTATGTTTGATTTATATGATGGGACAAGTACAATAACATGTAAGTCCTTTGTTGTGCCTGAAAAAACAAAAGAAGTTATTGGTAGATTGAAAAGCGCTAAAGGAGTAAAAATTGAAGGAACAGCCCAGTTTGACCCATTTGCCAAGGAACTAGGAGTTATTGCAAATGTAATAATAGAAACACCTGGCAGAAAAAAAGAAAAAAGAATGGATAATGCAAAAGAAAAAAGAGTAGAGTTACATATGCATACTCAAATGAGTCAAATGGATGCAGTTACATCTGCAAAAGATTTAATAAAAAGAGCAATGAGTTGGGGAATGAAATCTATTGCAATAACAGATCATGGAGTTGTACAAGCTTTTCCAGAGGCACATAAATTATTAGGAAGAGATAACAAAGACATGAAAATTATTTATGGAGTTGAGGCATATTTGGTTCCTGACAAAACTCCAATAGTATCTAATCCTAAAGGACAAGACATAGATACAACATATTGTGTACTAGATCTAGAAACTACTGGACTATCTTTTAGAACAGAAAAGATAACAGAAGTTGGAATAATGAAAATAAAAAATGGTGAGGTTATAGATAGTTTTGAAACATTTGTTAATCCAGAAAAACCCATTCCATATAAAGTTGTAGAAGTAACAAAAATTACAGATGATATGGTAAAAGATGCTCCTAAAATTGATGAAGTATTTCCGAAGATTTTAGAATTTGTAGGAGATAGTGTTTTAGTAGCACATAATGCCGATTTCGATATTGGATTTTTAAAACATAATGCTGCAGAATTAGGGTATAAATTGGAAAACACATATCTTGATACATTAAGATTAGCAAAAGAACTATTTCCAAATTATAAAAAATATAAACTAGGAATTATAGCAGAAAATTTAGGAATTAAAGTAGAAGTTGCACATAGAGCTTTAGATGATGTTGATACAACAGTAAAAGTTTTTAATGTAATGACAAAAATGTTAAAAGAAAGAAAAGCAAAAACAGTAAATGATATTGATAAAGTGGCAGCAGATGATAATTTTGCTAAAGATGCATACAAAAAATTGCCATCATATCATGCTATAATTTTAGCCAAAGATTATGTAGGATTAAAAAACTTATATAAATTGGTTTCAATTTCACATTTACATTATTTTTATAAAAAGCCAAGAATATTAAAAAGCTTATATAAGAAATATTCAGAAGGATTAATGTTAGGTAGTGCTTGTGAACAAGGAGAATTATATAGAGCAATTGTTGCAGGAAAAGACGAAGAAGAAATAGAAAATATAGCAAGGGACTATGATTATTTAGAAATACAACCATTAGGAAATAATGAGTTTATGATAAGAAATGGAACTGTTGCAGACAAAGAGGCATTGAAAGACATTAATAGAAAAATTGTAGAACTTGGTGAGAAATTAAATAAATTAGTTGTAGCTACATGTGATGTTCACTTTATGGATCCACAAGATGAAATATATAGAAGAATATTACAAGCAGGTCAAGGATACGATGATGCAGATCAGCAAGCACCACTTTATTTAAGGACAACAAATGAAATGCTAGAAGAATTCGAATATTTAGGAATGGATAAGGCTTATGAAGTTGTTGTAACAAATACAAATAAAATTTCAGATATGTGTGAAAGAATATCACCAATTTCACCAGAAAAATGTCCTCCACATATACCAGGATGTGAAGAAACAATAAAAGAAATAGCATATAACAAAGCACATGAATTATATGGAGAAGAATTACCCAAAATAGTAGAAGATAGACTAGAAAAAGAACTAAATTCTATTATAAAAAATGGATTCTCAGTTATGTATATAATTGCTCAAAAATTAGTTTGGAAATCAAACGAAGATGGATATATAGTTGGTTCTAGGGGTTCTGTTGGGTCTTCATTTGTTGCAAATATGACAGGTATAACAGAAGTAAATTCTTTACCACCACATTATAGATGTCCAAATTGTAAATACTCAGATTTTACAGATTATGGTTATAAAAATGGATTTGACCTACCAGATAAACAATGTCCAAAATGTGGGCATAAATTAGATAAAGATGGAATGGATATACCATTTGAAACTTTCTTAGGTTTTGATGGAGACAAAGAACCAGATATCGACCTTAATTTCTCTGGTGAATATCAGGCAAAAGCACATAAATATACAGAAGTTATATTTGGTAAAGGAACAACTTTCAAAGCTGGTACAGTTGGAACAGTAGCCGATAAAACAGCATTTGGTTATGTTAAAAAGTATTATGAAGATAGACAAATACCTGTAAATAATGCAGAAGTAGCAAGAATATCAAAGGGATGTACAGGAATAAAAAGAACAACAGGTCAGCATCCAGGAGGAATTATAGTTGTACCAAAAGGAAGAGAAATATATGAGTTTACACCAGTACAACATCCAGCAGATGACCCTAACTCAGATATTATAACAACGCATTTTGATTATCACTCAATAGATCAGAACCTATTAAAACTGGATATATTAGGACATGATGATCCAACAATGATAAGAATGCTTTATGATATAACAGGAATTGACCCTACAAAAGTACCTCTTGATGACAAAGAGACAATGTCAATATTTAGTTCTACAAAAGCATTAGGTGTTAAACCAGAACAAATACATTCAGAAGTTGGAAGTTTTGGAATACCTGAATTTGGAACTAAATTTGTTAGAGGAATGTTAGTTGATACAAAGCCAACAACTTTTGAAGAGTTATTAAGAATATCAGGGTTATCACATGGTACAGATGTATGGCTTGGAAATGCGCAAAGTTTAATAGATGACGGTACTATTACTCTTCAAGAGGCAATATGTACTAGAGATGATATTATGCTTTATTTAATAAAGCAAGGAGTTCCACCAAAACCAGCATTTAAAATAATGGAAACAGTTCGTAAAGGAAAAGCATTAAAAGATCCAGAACAATGGGCAAAATACAAAGAAATAATGCATGAAAGCAATGTGCCAGAATGGTATATAAAATCATGTGAAAAGATTAAGTACATGTTTCCTAAAGCACATGCTGCAGCATATGTTACAAACGCCTTTAGAATTGCATGGTTTAAAGTGCATAAACCTGCTGCATATTATACAGCATATTTTACAATAAGAGCAGATGAGTTTGATAGTGAATGCATGATTTTTGGAAAAGAAAAAGTAAAAAATAAAATGAAAGAACTAGAATTGCAGGGAAATAGTATATCTACCAAAGATAAAAATGTATATTCAATATTGGAAATCGTGTTAGAAATGTATGAAAGAGGAATTAATTTTTTACCAATAGACTTATATAAGTCACATGCTACAAAATTCATATTAGAACCAGAGGGAATAAGACCTCCATTAAATAGTATACCAGGATTAGGAACAGTTGCAGCTCAAAGTATAGATACTGCAAAAGAAAATGGCGAATTTATGTGTATAGATGAACTACAACAAAGAGCCAAAATAGGAAAATCAGTAGTAGAATTACTAAAAAAATTTGGATGTCTAAATGGAATGACACAAAGCAATCAAATGAGTCTATTTGCTTAAATTGACTAAATGCAAAAAAAATGGTATAATATAAGTGAATATTTTTTCAAGAAAAAAATAAAACAACAGGAGGAATCAAGATGAAAAGTATTCAAAAAATATGCCAGGTTCTGGCAATATTGGCGGTAGTAACACTTATTTTTACTGTAGGCACAGCCTGCGGTGCAGAGAAAAAGAGCGAAATAGAGATGTTTTACTCTGAAAAAGAGAGTGTTTCTACACTGAGTATTGAGAATTTGGTGCTTGTAAACACCAAAAATATCGTACAAAAAACTTTAGTCAACAATAATATCACAGTAAAGGATCTTTTTATTCGCGCATATACATTTGACGGAGAATGTTGCATTTATGCAAATGTTCTTACTGAAAACAATGAATACAAGGTGTTCAGGATTAGAAGTGAGAAATCAGGTCCATTGTATACTGCGTTAACCAAAGGTTATGCAGGAAATTACCAGAAGGACCTTGAAACATACCTTTCCGGCGTGCATCCCACACTTGATGGTGAAAATATTTGTTTTGACTAAAGTGAAAAATCCCTCAATTATCTGAAAAGGTATTGAGGGTTTTTCTTTTTACATGTATAATGTTTTATGAAAGGAATTAAATATTATGGCTAAAAATAAAACGATATTTGTTTGTAATAACTGTGGTTATGAATCACCTAAATGGATGGGAAAATGCCCAGCTTGTAATGAATGGAATAGTTTTTCAGAAGAAAAAGTGATAAATACAAAAGATACTAATTATGGAAAACTATCAAAAGAAAAATCAAAACCTATAGAATTAAATAAGATAGTAAAATCTACCAATGAAAGAATCTCTACAGGATTTAACGAATTAGATAGAGTTTTAGGTGGTGGATTGGTAAATGGTTCTTTAATATTACTTGGAGGAGAACCAGGTATAGGAAAATCAACCCTAATATTGCAAATATGCGAAAAAATAAAGATTAAAGGTAAAATATTATATGTATCAGGAGAAGAATCGGCAGAACAAGTAAAAATAAGAGCAGATAGATTAAATATAAAAAACGAAAATTTATTATTTTTGTCAGAAACAGATATAAATAATATTGAAGAAGAAATAATAAAAATAGAACCTGAATTAGTAATAATAGATTCAATTCAAACTATGTATTCAAATGAAATAACTTCTGCGCCAGGTAGTGTTAGCCAGGTAAGAGAAATCACAGCTAAGATTATGAGAATATGTAAAGAAAATGGAATAACTACAATACTAATAGGGCATGTTACAAAAGACGGAAATATAGCCGGACCAAGAGTATTAGAACATATGGTAGATACTGTGCTATATATTGAAGGAGAAAGGTATTTTTCTTACAGAATATTAAGAGGTGTAAAAAATAGATTTGGATCTACTAACGAAATTGGTATGTTTGAAATGCAACAAGAAGGTTTGGTAGAAATTGATAATCCATCTACAATATTAATATCAGAAAGAAATGAAAATTCGGCAGGTTCAATTATAGTTTCAAGTATAGAAGGAACAAGACCGCTTCTAGTAGAATTTCAAGCATTAACAACACCAAGTGTTTATGGTTTACCAAGAAGGACTGCTAATGGAATAGATTATAATAGATTAACTTTGTTAATAGCAGTCATAGAAAAGAAAGCTGGAATAAATTTAGGAAATCAAGATGTGTATTTAAATGTTGTTGGAGGGTTAAAAATAAATGAACCAGCAATAGATTTAGGAATTATACTCTCTACTATCTCTAGCTTTAAAAATATACCAATATCAAATGAAGTGGTTGCAATAGGCGAAGTTCGGATTAACAGGAGAAGTAAGAGCAGTAAATTTAATAGATAGAAGATTGAAAGAAGCAGAAAAGCTAGGCTTTAAAAAATGTATTATACCAGAAAGTAATAAGAAAGGCTTGAAAGATAATTACAAATTAGATATAATAGGAGTGCATAATATAAATGAAGCTATAAGAGAAATATTTAAAAAATAAAAAGCTATTTTAATATTATAAAGGAGAAAAAATGGCAAATTTAAATAAAGATGATGAGATAATTGAAATATTAAAGTTAATAGCACCAGGAACAGACATTAGGCAAGGACTAGAAAACATACTAAAATCAAAAACAGGAGCATTAATTGTTGTAGGAGATTCAAAAGAAGTTTTGGATATAGTAGATGGAGGATTTAATATAAATGTAGATTATACACCTTCAAGACTATATGAATTAGCTAAAATGGATGGAGCTATAGTTTTAAGCTCTGATTTAAAGAGAATATTGCTAGCAAATGCACAATTAATTCCATCATATAAAATCGATACAGCAGAAACTGGTACAAGGCACAAAACAGCAGAAAGAACTGCAAAACAAACAGGTAATTTAGTAATAAGTATTTCACAAAGAAGAAGTATTATTACAGTATATAAGGGAAATATAAAATATGTTTTAGAAGAGACATCAAGAATTTTAACAAAAGCAAATCAGGCTCTACAAACAGTAGAAAAATATAAAAAAGTTTTTGATAATAAAATTAACTTGTTAAATGAATACGAATTTAATGATATTGTAACATTAGATAATGTTTTAACTGCACTACAAAGAGCAGAAATGACAATGAGAATGGCAGAAGAAGTAAAGAAAAGGATAATAGAATTAGGAGTAGAAGGAAGATTAGTAGATATACAATTAGATGAATTAATTGGAGGACTAGAAAAAGAAGAAAAATTCTTAATAAAAGATTATATAGCACCAGGAAAGAAAAGAACTGTAGAAAAAGTGTTTAATCAAATATTGGAATTAGAATATGAAAGTTTAATGAAGCAATCTGTTATAGCAAATTTATTAGGATATGAAGATTTTGATAATTATGATGAAGTAGCAGTGTATCCTAAGGGATATAGGTTATTAAATAAAATTCCAAGAATGCCTAATAATATTGTAGAAAATTTAATTAAATCATTCAAAACTTTTCAACATATTTTACTTGCAGACATTCAAGCATTAGACGATGTTGAAGGAATTGGTGAAATAAGAGCAAAAAATATAAAGCAATCTTTAAAGAGAATGCAAGAACAGTATGTATTTGATAATGTAATGTTATAAAGAGGGAAAGATATGAAAAAGATGAATTCTGAAAATGGTATTACAATAGTAGCTTTAGTAATTACAGTTATAGTATTATTACTTATTAATGCAACAGCATTTAATATTTCTACCAAGCAATTTGAAAAAACAGAATTACAAGGCTTTTATTTAAAATTAGAGATTGCACAAAATGGTGTAGAAAAAATAGTAAGGACAAATGAAACATATGTAGATGAAAATGGAAATACAGCATATTTAAAGGACACAGGAGGAATTTTAACTGCAAGCCAAGAAAAAATAGTAACAGATTTAGGATATGAAGCTGAAAACTTTAAATATTTTACAGCAGCTCAAGTTCAAGAAGAGTTAGGAATTAATGGCGTTGACTTAGATTTGTTAATAGATTTTAATAATTGTATTGTTATAAGTGCACAACCGAAAGAAATAAATGAAAAGAAATACTATATGCTAAAAGATAATAAATATAGAGTAACAACACCTTCAGAAAAAAATGTTGGAGAAGTAAACTTTACTTATGTTGTAAATAAATATGGAACAGATTCTTATAAAATAGTAATAACTCCACAAAATATCGGAGATATACAAGATGGAGTTGTAAAATATAAAGAAAGTGATGTTGCAACATGGAATACAGCACAAAATAATGAATTTATTGTAAGTGAACTTAAATCTTATGATATAATGTATGTAGATTCTAACAATAATTCTAAACAAAAACGAATATCAATAAGTTTGGATAGTGATAATAACATTGTTACAAATGAAATAGATATTACAAATGAATAATGGAGGTATAAAAATGAAGAAAAAACAAAACAAGAAAAAAGAAAATTTTAAAGTTGCATTTCTTATTATAGCAATTGTTATAATTTGTGCTTTAATTGTAACATTGGTATATGGATATTATAGAAAATTAACATACAAAGTTAATAATCCAGTAGCAACAATACAAATTAAGGATTATGGAACAATAAAAGTTGAATTATACCCAGACATGGCTCCAAATACAGTGGCAAACTTTGTTACACTTGCTAATAATGGATTTTATGATGGATTAACATTTCATAGAATTATAAAAGATTTTATGATACAAGGTGGAGATCCTAATGGAGATGGAACAGGGGCTCCTAATATAAGTTCTATTGATTCTAGTATAGAAAAAGGTTCAGATAAAGACATAGTTTATAATATTAATGGAGAATTTGTTATAAATGATTATGAGAATAATACATTAAAATTAGAAAAAGGTGTTATAGCAATGGCAAGAAGTGATTATTCTTCATATGCAAGTTACTTTCCAACAGCTGTTAAAGAAGGCTATAATTCAGCAGGATCACAATTTTTTATTATGACAACAGATGACAATGTATCTCTAACAGGAAGTTATGCAGGGTTTGGAAAAGTAATAGAAGGTTTTGATGTGCTAGAAAAAATAGCAGATACAAAAGTAGAAAAAGCAAGTGAAGAAAGTACAGAAGAATCAAAACCAGTAGAAGCACCAGTAATAGAAAATATAAAAGTAGAAACTTATGGTATTAATTACGGAAAACCAGAAACACATAAACAATTTGATATAAATAGCTATTTTTCATCACAACTTAACTATAAATAAAATATTAAAAAAATAATCAAAAACCAAAGAAAGAAGAAAAAAGTAGATATGAAAAGCTCTAAAACAATTGAGGCTGTACACACATACACACACAGGTAATCAGATTAATGAAGAAATTAATAATATATATGCGGGCGGACACGGGGCTGTGCCCCTACAAAGAAATTATTCATTTGTCCGCCCGGAGCATAAAGGGAATACCCAAAAAGGAATAACACTATTGGCATTAATTATAACCATAATAGTGTTATTAATTTTGTCTGTAGTAAGC
>OIYV01000361.1_pt1 | contig 28149 bp, 30 predicted proteins | sample 1588251 | NCBI WGS metagenome assembly OIYV01 (sample SAMN03283282) | human gut metagenome | biome: human-associated habitat; material: feces | host: Homo sapiens | place: Peru | collected 2012
TGTAACAAACTATTAAATTTTTAATTTTACTATTGACTTTTAATAGTTAGTCACCCTATTTCCTATATAATTATATATTATTATTTACTAATTAGCAATATTTTAAAAGTATTTTTTGTTAACTAACTATAATTTATTATTTTATTTTAATATGTAAAAGAAAAAATACTTTTGTTCAAAGTACTTTATATTTTTATTTGTTGTTTAATATTATCTTTTTTAGTTCATCAGAACAATAATCACTTATATATTTTAATTTTTCTTTATCGTCTAAAGCATAGCTATATTTTATAAATATTTCTTTTAATTTATGATAATTTCCTTTTATACTTTCGTGGCTAGCTATAATCATATCTTCTTTTGTTACTTCCGTTAAATCTAAATATATTCCATTTATTTTAGCCAATGATTCTATAAATAGTCTTTGGCTTCTTCCATTTCCTTCTCTAAATGGATGTAAAGCATTAATATCTGCAAACAAATCAACTAATTTTTCTATAGTTAATTCATTATCGTAATATACAAAATAGTTTTCTTCTTTTAGCTTGTTAAATATATCTGTGCCAAATGTTTCAATATATTCACTTAAACAAAATAAATCTTGTTTAGCTATGTTACAATTTCTTATATTGCCAGCCCATCTATATATGTCTTGAAATAAATATTTATGAATTTTTTTAAATAATCAAAATCAAAGTTACCTTTTAATGGTTTTTCATTTAGTTCATATGTTCTAAAAGATACTAATTCTCTTTCTGCATTAAATAAATCTTTATCGTTTGTAATATTAAGTTTGTTGATTAGAGTATCGGTCCCTTCATAACAATAATTAGCTGTTTTTTCATATGTGTATTTATATTTACTATCCATAGATTCCTCTATACTTTTCAATGACTTTTTTTCTTTCTTTTGTTGTGGTGGTTTTTCCTATTATACAATTATATAATTTTTTCTTTATATCTTTTGTTAATGGCATACCTTCTTGGGCCATAGCACCATCTACTCTTCTTATTTTTTCTTGTATTTCTACTTTTTCTTTATACTTTTTATTATCCATAAACATCACCCTTTTTGTATTTGTTTTTTCTTTATATATTATACCACATTTCTGCTAATATTTCACTGTTTTTGTTCAATTTAATTGCATTTTATAATTATTTTTATTTGAATATGTAAAAGAAAAAATACTTTTGTTCAAAGTACTTTATATTTTTATTTATTGTTTAATATTATCTTTTTTAATTCATCAAAATGGTAATTAAAAATGATGGATACCTCAGGCGAGATGAATGCTCACATACAAAGTATGCTTACTGGAATTGCCAACACATCGTTATTCCTTCACAAGTAACCCATCTGTATATATATTATATCACATAATTGCTAATTATTCACATTTTTTGATTTTGAAAAATTTTGTAATTTATTTCACTATTTACAACATAACTCTTATTTTTGAGACGTAGACTCAAAAATACCACGGAAAATTTAAGTTTACTTAAAGTTGAAGTGGCAAAAGAAAAGAACTAAATTAATTAGCTCTCTCATAATCACAATTCATACATTTTATCTTATCTTTTTTTTCAGTTAATGTTCCATTACAATTAGGACACTTTTCTTCAATTGGTTTATCCCAACTAGCAAAATCACATTTTGGATAATTTGAACATCCATAAAAGATTTTTCCTCTTTTAGTTTTCTTTTCTAATATTTTACCATCACATTTTGGACAAGATATAATTTCTTTTACTTCTTTTTCTTCTTTACTACTTTTAATATATTTACAAGTTGGATAATTTGAACAAGCAGTAAACTTTCCATACTTACTTTGTTTTATTACTAATGGACTACCACAATTAGGACATAATTCTCCTGTTTCTTCTGGGGCTTTCTTTTCCATATTCTTAAAAGCTACTTCTACTTTTGGTTCAAATTCTTGATAGAAGATACTTAGTAATTTATTCCACTCCATGTTACCCTCTGCTATTTTATCTAAATCATCTTCCATATTCTTAGTATATTCTACATTAATGATATCTTTAAAGAATTCTTGTAATTTATCGGTTGTTTCAATACCTACTTCAGTAGGAATAAATTTTTTATCAATAACTTTTACATAACCTCTTTCTTCAATGGTATCAATTGTTTTAGCATATGTTGATGGACGGCCTATTCCTAATTCTTCCATTTCTTTTATTAGTTTACTTTCGGTATATCTAGCAGGTGGTTTTGTTGTATGTGATGTATATTCTATAGTGTTAGCTACTAATACATTACTTTTATAGTTTAAGAAGTCTGGTAATACTTTATCTTCACTATCTTCATATTTACTATATACTTTTAAGTATCCATCAAAGATTAGGATTTGTCCATTTACTTTGAACTGATAATTATTATTATCTAATATAACAGTAGTTGCTTCTACTTTGGCATCTTTCATTAGGGATGCTAGGGCTCTATAATATATTAGACTATATAATTTATATTCGTCATTAGTTAGATATTCTTTTATTTTTTCTGGATTATTATTTATATTAGTGGGTCTTATGGCTTCATGGGCATCTTGAACATTCTCAGTTTTATTACTCTTTTTTACATAACCTACATACTCACTTCCATAATTATCTTTAATATAACCATAAGTATCTTTAATAAACTCATCAGATAATCTTACAGAGTCGGTTCTCATATAAGATATTAATCCTTCTGCTCCATCTTTTAGATTTATTCCTTCATATAGTTTTTGGGCTATCATCATGGTTTTCTTAGAGGTAAAGCCTAGTTTGGTTGAAGCCTCTTGCTCTAGTGTACTTGTAGTAAAAGGAAATTTGCTTTTCTTAGCTTTTTCTTTTTTATCAATACTTTCTATTTTGAAGGCATTTGATAGTTTACTTAGTATTTCTTTGGCTTCAGATTCTTTTTTGATTTCTATTTTTTTATGATTATAGGTATCTAATTTGGCATCGAAGTCATTAAATTTTGCTTCTATCTCAAAGTATTCTTCAGGAATGAAGGCTTCTATTTCTCTTTCACGATCAACGATTAACTTTAGGGCTACTGATTGAACACGGCCTGCTGATTTGCCTCCTGTTTTAGACTGCATTAGTTTACTTAGTCTAAAGCCTATGATACGATCTAGTATTCTTCTTGTTTCTTGAGATTTTACTAGATTATCATCTATTTTTCTAGCTTTATTAAATGAATCTAGAACGGCTTTTTTGGTTATTTCGTTGAAGACTATTCGATCATAGTTTTCTTCTTTTAATCCTAAGGTATCGTATAGATGCCAACTTATGGCTTCTCCTTCACGATCGGGGTCGGTTGCTAGATATACGAAGTCTGCATCTTTGATATCTTTTTTTAATTCTTTTACTAATTTTGCTTTTCCTTTGATTATTTTATAATCTGGTTTAAAATTATTATCTATATCTACTCCAAAGCCATATTTTCCTGATGTTGATAGGTCTCTGATGTGTCCTACGGAAGATACTACTTTGAAATCTTTTCCTAAATATTTTTCTATCGTTTTACTTTTATGTGGGGATTCCACGATTACTAATTTTTTTGACATATAACGCTTCCTTTCTATGACATTATAACTATTCTTTTTATAAAATGCAAGTATTTTTTGTTTTTTTTATTTTATGATTCCCTCTAAGCTATAATCTTAGAGGGTTATTTTTAGCTTGTAATCTAAAAATAATATATCAGCCATATCTATTATATAGTAGTTAATTATATATACTAAAATAGCCTCCGGTTAAGGAGGACTACTTATATGTAAACATAAGATTTCTCTTATGACATTATACTATATGCTGGTAGTTTGAGTTTTGTTCCTCTTTTTGGATATTTTTTAATGCATGAAAAAGAGATAATAGTTCATCATCCCTTTTTGAATTATATTTTGTTAATTTATTTTGTTTATAATTTTATTTCTACATTTTCTTTTTTAGCGTCTTCTAATTTAAATAACTCAGCTTTTTTGAATCCAAAGATAGCCGCTACTATGTTACTTGGTACTACTTCAATAGCGGTATTATAATTATTTGCAACATGATTATATATTTCCCTAGCATCTTTTAATTGGTCTTCAACAATACTTAATTCACTTTGTAGATTTAAATACTCAGTATCAGCTTTTAATTCTGGATAAGCTTCTACTACTGCTAAATACTTGGTAAGTTCATTATTCATTTTATTAGCAGATTTTATATCCATATGATTCTTGTTATTATATTCACTTCTTAATGCTGTAATTTTTTCTAAAGTACCATTTTCATGCTTACTATAACCTTTTACTGTTTCTACTAAGTTAGGCATTAAATCAAATCTTTTATTTAGACATATCTCAATATCTGATTTGGCTTTTTTCATTTTATTAAATAATTTAACTAGTTTATTATACTTAGCAATTATTACTAAAATAACGATTAATAAAACTGTTAAAACGATATATATTATACTTTCCATGTTCTCACCTCTATCATTCTATAGTAATCTTATTTACATAACCAGCAGAATCATAATCAAGTATTATATCATAATCTTGAGTTGCTTTTTCATACCAGTTAGGATCACTTGTTGGGATTTTTTCAGTAAAATTCTTTTTTATAGTTCTCATTTCATTTTCATCTTCTGTACAAGTATTTTGATAACATAAAGTAATTATATGGTCACTATTTTTCTTGTTACTACTTATAATATTATCTATATTGTTTGGTACATTACTTCTTATTGTAGTACCTGAATATAATTCAAGAGGACTATTAAACGAATCAATATCATGTTTTTCTAGTTGTTTTTGATATTCTTCATCGACTTTTGTTTTAGAATCTTCCATATCGCCAAAGAAATTATCAAATATATCAAATAAACTTTTAGAATTTTCCTTTCTTTCTTTACTAACTAGAACTATTTTATTAATTAATATAACTACTATTACAAGAGCAATAAATATTAATATACCAAGTAGCCATGTTCTTGGTTTAAATTCATTATCAATTTTTTCTTTCATTTTTATTTTCTCCTTTTATTACAATATACATTTTTTGATGTTGTTTGTCAACATTCTTTTAATAAGTTTTTTTATAGATTAGATACTTTTTTATATTAATTCATATTCTCTTGATAATATTCTTTTATCGCTTGAGTATTCTACTACATATTTATTATCTTTTTTACATATTATTAAACCTATTGTTTTATCTTGAGTTATTTTTCTTAAACTATTATCTATATAATTCATATATATTTGTATTTGTCCTATATGTTCTTTTTTTAGTTCTGTTACTTTTAGTTCTACTACTACATAACAGTTGTATTCGATATTAAATAGTAAAAGATCTATATAGTTATATCTCTCTCCTAGTTTTATTTTGTATTCATTTTTTATAAATGAATAACCAGTACCTAATTCTTCTAGAAATGATGGTATATCTTCTAGTATTAGTCTCTGAAGTATTTTTTCACTTACTATTTCTTTATCAATATCTAATTTATTTTTTATAATGATTGGATTCTTAATATTATCTTTAATATCTATCTCTTCTTTATTAATTAGTTTTAGTTTAGTTTTATCATCTAATCTTTGATATTCTTTGTTTCTTATTCTTTCTCTTAACTGTCTTTTGCTCAAACATTGTTCTATTGTTATTTTGACATAATAATTTATCTCATTAATATCTTTTAATGGTAATAATTCACAATAATGACTCCATGTCAATTGTGTCGCCACTGGCGACACTTTTTGTATTTCAATCATATTATAAAATTGTCTCATACGAAAAAGTGTCCTTTTATTATACTTCTTTCCTACTTCTATAACTAATCTTTCTGAATATTTTTTAATAATTCCTTCTCCATATTTATTTCCTGCTTCATAAAGTAATTTACCTAATATTTTTTTAGTGATAGAAATTTACAATAATGACTCTATGTCAATTGTCTCTACAATGTCGAGACTTTTTCTATAAAGCTGTTCTGTTAATTTTTATTATTTTAAATAATGTTTTGTAATTATGTTTTTTTATTTCATTGTTATAATTATTTTAATTGGGCATCCAGTGGTTGCCCTTTTAGATATAGTAAATTAATATAGTTGTACCACTATAATATTATTTGTTAATAACAATTTTATAGCAATTGGTCCGACACTGTCGGACTTTTTTATGTAATAGTAGTCACCTTTAGTATTCCTTTACTATTTATTGTTAATTTTACCATGTTGTTAATATCAGTACGATAGATTCTACTTTTGGATAAGTTATTTATTACTTCTTTATTAGGATGGTGATAGATATTATTTTCTCCTACTGAGATTAGAGATATACTGGGATTTATTTGTGATATGAAGTCTTTACTTGAAGATGTATTAGAACCATGATGGCCTACTTTTAATATGGAAATATTATTTAGATTATAATTTTCTAGAAGATTATCTTCAGTAGTTATAGAGGCATCACCCATGTAAAGAAATTTGTATTTTTGATATGTAAAGTATGTTATGATACTATTATCGTTTTCATTATTATATTTTGTATTATTTAATAGATATATGGTATGATTACTTAGGTTTATTTTGTTTATATTTATTTGATATGGTATTTTCTTTTTATTTAGATTTTTTATTAATTCTTTTTCTATGTCAGTAAATGTTCCTTTATTTAGTATGACATTCTTTACTTGGAAATTATTTATTAAAGTAATAGAGCCTCCTATATGATCTAAGTCTCCATGAGTTATTATTAAATAATCTATTTTTTTAATACCTATACTTTTGAGATATGGTATTACTTCATTTTTTATTTTATATTCATTTTTACCAGTATCTATTAATATGGTATTTTTGTTATAGGGATATTTTATGAGATGGCAATCGGCTTCTCCTACTTCGAACATTACTACTTCAAAATTACTATTTAGATAGGGAGATATATAAATTATTATGAGTAAGATAATATTTAGATAGAAGTATTTTTTATTTTGATATGATAGTAGTATTATTATATAATATAATACTATTATTAATAAACTTGGTTTAGGAAATATTATTTTGGTTATATTTATTTTTGATATGAATAATGATATTGTTTCTAGAGTATTAGTAAATAAATATAAGATACTATCTAATATAGGAAATATGTATGTTAATATTGTTAGGGGTAATATTATTATACTTATTATTGGGACTAAGATAATGTTTAGTAAGATACTTATTATATTTATTTCATAACTATTATATATGGTTATAGGTATTGATACTAAGAATGATAAAAGTGATATATAGATTATTTTATTTATTTTGTTTTTCTTTTTTAGAGTACTACTAGATAATACTAAGAAGAATGTTATGGTATAAGAATAGATATAACCTAAATCATAAATGATAAAGGGATTTATTAGAAGAGAGACTCCTAGTGTTAAAAGGAGAATATCTATTTTTTTTATTTTTAGTTTTAATAAATAATTTATGCTATATAAGATACTCATAACAGTACTTCTTAAAAGGGATGATGAGGGAAAGAGTATTAGATATGTGATTATAAAGATATTAGTGATTAGATATTTTATTCTTTTATTGTAAGTTATTTTATTTAGATAAAGATAGATAATACTTACAAAGAAATTTATATGCATTCCTGATACGGAAAATAAATGAGATATACCATTAATGCGATAACTTTCTTTTATTTCTTTTGATAAGGTATTATCACAGAATAGTAATGTTTTTATATAGTTTGATGATTTTAGTTTATTTATTTTTTGATAAAGGGTATTTTTGATAGTATATAGATAATTATGATTGTTAGCTATTTTATTGATACTAGTAGCTTCGACTAAATAGTATATTTTTTTATAATAGAGATATTTTTGATAATTGAAAGTATTTTGATTGGTATTTTTACTAGGGGTTATTAATGTTCCTTTTACTTTTATTTTATCTCCATATGATAGATTATTAAATTCTTTATCTTGGTATTTATATGTTATTAATAATTTTTCTTTAGCTTTTATTTCTATAGTTATTTTATCTTCTTTAACTTCGTATTTGGTTACTATACCAATAAATTCTTTATCATTTTTTGTATACTTTGATTTAAAGGGATAGTAGTTTGTATATAATAATGTTATTATAAAGATTATAATGGTTATTATTTTTATTAGATGTTTAGACTGTAATATATGCCTTAATCTTTTCAAAAAGAGAGTCTCCTATTCCGGGAACATTCTTTATATCTTCAATAGTGGTAAATAAACCATTTTCTTCACGATATTCGATTATTGATTTTGCTTTTGCTTCTCCTACTCCATTTATGTTTTGTAATTCTTTTTCATCAGCAGTATTAATGTTTATTAACTGATTATCAGTAGTGGTACTACTAATACAGGCATCATTAGTAATATCGCATTTTTCACAGACACAGTTTTCTTCTTTAAATTTTTCTAGTACTTCTTCAGTTGAATAAATTATGATAGTCATTTCATCTTCAACTACTTTGGCTAGATTTATTTTTGAAGTGTCTGCGCCTTCTAGAAGACCTCCAGCTAGTGATATGACATCATTTACTCTTGAAGTACTATCTACTTCATAGACACCAGGATTTACTACCATTCCTTTTATGTCAACAATTACTTTAGTTGTTTTATCTTCTTTTTTATCTTCTTTTACTTCTTCTTTTTCTTCTTTAAATATATCTACTACTTCTTCTTTGGTATTTTTATTATTTTTATATATGATAAAAATAGTTCCTCCTAGTAAGAGAGATATACCTAATAATATTAATATTAACTTTTTCAAATTACTCCTTTCCTTCTTCATTTTGTTAATTATTTATTATAGTCATTATTTTTTACTTAGTCAATAGGAGAAGAACAAAATTAAGAAATACTACTAGATTTTATGATGAAAGTTTGATACAATGATGATGGTGATGTTATGCTTAGTATTAAAGATAATGATAAATATGAAGAGATTATTAAGTATTCTAAATTTATATCTTTTATTTTTAGAGTTTATTCTAAGAATGAAGTTAATGATTATATAGATAAAATTAAAAAAGAGTATCCTAATGCTACTCATTATTGTTATGGATATGTTATTGATAATGATATTAAGTCTTCGGATGATGGAGAACCTTCTAGAACAGCAGGAGCTCCTATTCTTAATCAGATTACTGGGAATAATTTAAATTATACTTTAATTATTGTAGTTAGGTATTTTGGTGGTGTTAAGTTAGGTGTTGGTCCTCTTACTAGGGCTTATGGTAAAGTTGCTAGAGAAGTTATTAGAGATAATAATATTATTACTTTGGTTAGGGGGTATGATATTATGATTACTTTTGGTTATAGTGATATTAAGGATATTGATTATATACTTAGAGATAGTCATATTATTAGTAAAGTTTTTGAAGATAATATTATTTATAATGTTCTTGTTACTAGTGATATTCTTGATAAATTGGGTAATTATAATATTAAGATTAATAAAGATATATATATTGAAAAAGAATAAAATTAATCCGATAGTCTAAAACTACCGGATTTTCTATTTTTTATATTAATGATAACAAATAATCTTTTATATTATTAAATTTATTTAAATCAATATTTTTATATTGGCAAATATCATCTATAATTTTTTCATTCTCTTCTAGTAAAACTGCATATATTAGGAAGTCATTCCATAATACTACATTTTCTTTATCTTTTTCTGAAAGTAAACTAAAATCATGTATATAATTTTTTATTCCCGCTATTTGTTCTACTAATATCTTGCTCTCTTTAGTTCTTTCATACCTATTATTACCTTCGATTGTTTTGTATATCTTTCTTCTTACCATTCTGTAGATAGGTGTTCCTATTAATATAAAAAATGTAGTAATCATTATTGTTGACAATATTATAAGAGGGCCAGAATCTGAAATTATTTTTACATACATTTCTTTTGCTTCCTCATTATTTATTATAACTTCTAATTCGGTTCTATCCTTCTCACTATATTTTTTATCAAATTCATCAATAGTAGAACACAATTTTTCACCAGTTGAACTTAAGATAAAAATACAACTTAAGACTAATGATATTATAAACATTATAGCGGTAATATTTATAACTATATTGTTTTTGAAAAAGTTTGGCCCTTTTTCACTATTATTTTTTTCTATTATATAATTATCTCTTATTGCTTCTTTAATGCAACAATCTTTCCAATAGTCAATATTTTCTTTACTAAAATCATTGTTCTTTATCATTTCTACTAACTTTTGTTCACTTTGCCTTAAAGTATTGTCTTCCCTTTTGACAATTATTTTATCATCAGTAAAATCAATAATTTTCTTTTGATATAAATCTAATATTGTTGCAGATATATCTTTTTTAGTTTCAATTTCTAAGTCAGTAATTAAACTTATTTCTGTTGGTGTTATATTATTAAATCTATCTCTATAGTATTCTATATTGTCTATTACTTCATATCTAGCATTTTCTTTTATTACTTTCATTCTTGAAATTCTAAAAGCCAAATAGATTGCAATTAATATAAAACATTTTCCTATAAGTAGTATAATTAATAACCAGAACAGTGCTAATAATATATTTATGAAACCAATAAAATTATCATTATATATTTTAAAATATTCAAATGTTGTTTCTATAAATGATACTTTTAGATCCAGTCTAACTATTATTAAACATATAATAATAAATATTATGTCTATTTTTATTAGCAGTTTTTCTTTGCTACTTTTTATCTTTTTAGTTTTAATTTGTTTCATTATACCCTTTACCTCATTAATATATTATAATTATTTTTAGTAATTAAAAATTACAATTTAAAACACTTTAATATCTTCCAAAGCCTACTTTTCTAAATACTTCGTATGTTTTTTCTTTGGCTATTTGCATTGTTTTATCTCTACCACTATCTAATATTTCATTTATTTGATTACTATTCATTATTTCATGATATTTATTTTGAATTTCTGTTAATGATTCTACAACTACATCGGCGACTTCTTTTTTTAGATTACCATAGTTATAGTCTTTGAAGTGTTCAGATGTTTCTTCGATTGATATTTTCTTTAATGAAGAATAGATAGTAAGTAAGTTAGATATTCCAGGTTTGTTTTCTGGATCGTAGTATACTTTGTTTTCACTATCTGTAACAGCGGACATTATTTTTTTACGTAATATTTTTTCATCATCTAATAAATAGATTACTCCTTTTCCGGAGATATCACTCTTACTCATTTTCTTAGTAGGATCAGATAAGTCCATTATTTTGGCTCCTACTTCTGGTATTAATGGTGATGGTATTTTGAAAGTATCTCCATATGTTTTATTGAATCTTTCAGCTATGTTACGGGCAAGTTCTACATGTTGTTTTTGATCAATACCTACCGGTACATAATCAGCGTCATATAATAAGATATCTGAAGCCATTAGAATGGGATATGTAAATAAACCTACAGTTACGTTTTCTTGTTTTTTTGATTTGTCTTTGAACTGGGTCATACGAGATGCTTCTCCTATATAAGTATGGCATTCTAATACCCATGATAAATTAGTGTGATATAGATTTTCTGATTGTATATAAATGGTATTCTTTTTAGGATCTAGACCACAAGCTATATATAACGCTACATTTTTTATTATTCTTTCTTTTAATAATTTAGGATCTTGTTTTACTGTTATGGCATGCATATCAGGAACAAACATAAATGATTCGTATTCATCTTGGTATTTTACCATTTGTGATATACTACCTATTAAACTACCTAATGTTAATTCGCCACTTGGTTGCAAACCTGTTAATATTCTTTTCATTATTACACCTTCTTCTCATTCATTATATAATAATATGATATTTTTTTCAAGGTATTTACATGAAGTTCTTTTTTTGATATACTTGTTAAGTGAGGTAGATATGGATAAGTTTTATTTTTATTTTATATTATTTTTAATATATTCTTTTATTGGATGGGCTATGGAGGTATGTGTTACTTTTCCTAAGTATAAGAAATTTGTTAATAGAGGATTTATGTTAGGGCCTTATTGTCCTATATATGGGTATTCTAGTATTATAATGATTCTTTATTTAAATCATTATAAAGATAATCCTTTGACAGTCTTTTTACTAGCAGTAGTAGTATGTTCTTTTATTGAATATATGGTTAGTTATTTTATGGAAAAGATATTTAAGGCTAGATGGTGGGATTATTCTAATAGAAAGTTTAATATTAATGGAAGAGTTTGTCTTAATAATGCTTTCTTCTTTGGAGTACTTGGTACTTTCTTAGTTTATTTTGCTAATCCTTTCTTTGAAGGTTTATTACTTAAGATTAATACTAATACTTTAAATATTATTAGTTTGATTTTGCTGATTATCTTTACTATTGACTTTATTATTTCGATGTATGCTTCATTTAAACTTAAGAATAGTTTATCAAAGATTGATAAGGATAGTACGGAAGAGATTAAAGAAAAAATTAAAGAAAAGATTGAGAGTAAATTTCTTAATAGAAGAATATTTAAAGCATATCCTAAATATAAGATTAATATTATTAAGAGACTAGAAGAATATAGAAAAGAAAAAATAGAGAAAAAGTAATTCTCTATTTTTTTAGTTTTCTTTTTATTAGATTTAGTAATCTTCTGAATAGATTTTTGGCATCGTTACTAACTACATATAAGATAAGGGATGTTAATAATGTTATGATGATAAATATTATTCCTAGTTTTAGTATTGTTGTTATGAAACTACCTGCTGTTAGTAGGAAGTAATTTTCTACTGGTTTTAAGGCTACTGATAGTACTATGAATAGTATGATTGTTATTATATAATATTTTAAGATATTTGATAGTTTTATTTCTTTAGTTATCTTCTTAGATATTAGATTTGATTTTAAGGCTATATTTACTAAGAAGGCTACTCCTGTACCTAGTAATATTCCATTTATGCCTAAGTAATTTATTAATATTATGGATAATATTAGATTTACTGAGGCACAGATAAAGATATGTTTTTTGTTATCTTTGAATAAGCCATCAGCATTTATTAGAGCTACTAATGGGAAATATAAGATATTTAAAAATGATGTACTAGTAAATAATACTATAGTTATATAGTCTAAAATATAGTTTTCTTTACCTACCCATACGGATACGAAGCCTCTTATTCCAATCATGAATGTTAAGCACATACTAAAGGCTATTAGTATAAACATCATCATATATTCTTTAAATAGAGGGTATACTCTTTTTTCTTCTTTTTTGGCAAAGACATTACCAAAGGAATAGACACTAGATAGTTCGACACGAGATGCTATTTCGGTTAGGAATCTTAATATATAATTATAGGTTGTATAGATACTAACCATTACAGGACCATTGAAGCCCATTAGTAATAAGGCGTCAACATTATTTAGTATTAGATATCCTAATTGAGTCCATGCTAAGTCTTTGGTCATTTTTACCATTGAGGTATCTTTTCGTGCTATTTCATGTAGTTCTGGATATTTCTTTTTGACTACTATTCTATTTATTATTTCTTCTAGTATTTTCATAGCTAATATTACTATTGCTATTGATTCTAGTGTTTTAAATTTGATAGTTACTACTACTATTAGGATATCACAAAGTAATTTTACTCCATTAAATATTAGGGAATAGACATATTTTTCTTGGGCTGCACTTAATACGGCCATATATGTTTGTCCTTTACCAAAGTATGATATTAGATATGATGTTGATATAATAAAGAAGCATATTAGGGCTGATACTTTATATCCTTCTTCAAAATTATAGAATAAGTGTAGTCCTAATGTTACTAAGAAGATTATTCCTAGTATGATAAAGCCTATTATTCTAAATACTTTTCTGGCTCCGCCATAAATGGCATTTATGTCATCTTTATTTTTTTCAGCAAATGGTTTATATAAACTATATATTACGGCATCAGAAAAGCCTGCTTGTGCTAAAAAGACATAAGATATTATTTGATTTATTGTTTGATAGTAGCCATTACCGACATCTCCGATGTATTTTATTAATACATCCATTTTGATAATTCCTACTACTCCGATTAAGAGATATGGTAATATATCACATATCATGTTTAAAAATATTTTTTTTGTTCTCATATTTACACCCTATATATATAATATCACAAATATTATTTTATATAAAGTAAAATATTTAATATTTGACATTTCTTTTGGGTCACTCTAAGCCTTAGGTCTATAGAGTGTTAACTTAAGCCTATAGTCTTAAGTTAAGATATCAACCATATTTATTATATAGAAGTTATTCTTCTTTTATTTCAGTATACATTATTAGAGCAGTAAAGCAATATATTTGTTCTTCACTATAGATACTACATGAACTTGATAATTTGATATCAATGATATCAATATTATTTTCTTTGATAAAGGTGTTTATACTGTTTTCTAGATCTTTTTCATGTTCTTCATCTATTACTTTAACTTTCATTTTAATCACCAAAAAAAGTATATAATATTCTTTATATACTTTTTGTCAAAATTTATCCTCTTTTTACATCATAATAGATTTTATTTTCTTTTCCATCATCAGTAGTATATTCGATATATAATTTATATTTTACATTACTTATATTTTCACTTGTTTGAATTTTTCCTTTTAATTCTATTTTATTATTGTTATCTTTTAGTAATTCTACTGGTTTATCCATTATACCTATAGATGGATAGGCTTCATCTATGATATAATTATGTATTAATAATGCTTTTACTTTATGCATATTTACTTTGGGATTATTTATTAATATACTATAGTTAGTTATTTCTTCTCCTTCTTTAGAGATATTGAAATAGACATTAAAATCTAATTCATCTTCTGGACTAAATGTTTCTTGTTTTTCTAATTCATTTTTATATTCTAGATAGGCTATTTTATCTTCTTCATTACTTGTACAAGCTGTTAATAATAAGATTGGTATTATTAATACTACTAATTTTTTCATTTGATTTGCTCCTCTATTCTAAGTAATCTATTATATTTGGATAATCTTTCACCACGGGACATTGAACCTGTTTTTATTTGACCTAAGTTTAGGCCTACAGCAAAGTCGGATATATAATTATCTTCTGTTTCACCGCTACGATGAGATATTATTGTTTTATAATTGTTATCTCTAGCGAGTTTTATGGTTTCTAGGGTTTCTGTTACAGTTCCTATTTGATTTAGTTTTATTAAGATGGCATTAGCGATATGCATGTCTATTCCTTTTTGAAGTAGTTTTTTATTGGTTACAAATAAATCATCTCCGACTAATTGGATATTAGATAATTTACTTGTTAATAGTTTCCATCCTTCATAATCTTCTTCAGCCATTCCATCTTCAATAGAGATGATATGATATTTATCTACTAGTGACTGATAGTAGGATACTAATTCTTCTTTGGTATATTTTACTCCTTCTAGTAAATAGATATCTTCTTCTTCATTATAGAATTCTGATGCTGCTACATCGAGAGCAATATTTATATCTTTCCCTAATTCATAACCGCTTTTTGTTATGGCTTCTTTTATTAACTCTAAAGCTTCTTTGGCATCATTTATTTGAGGGGCGAAACCACCTTCGTCTCCTACTCCACATAATAAATTTCTTTCTTTTAGAACATTTTTTAAAGTATTAAATACTTCCGAACCCATTCTTAGGTTTTCATGGTATTCTTCTTTATTTGGTACTATCATAAATTCTTGGAAGTCTAGATTATTACTAGCATGAACTCCGCCATTTAAGATATTCATCATACATCTTGGCATACTGTATTCTTTTCCTAAGTATTCATATAATTCTAAACCTTTATATTTAGCAGCAGCTTTTAGATTAGCTAGTGAAACTCCTAATATGGCATTAGCTCCTAGTACTTCTTTATTTTCAGTTCCATCTTTTTCTAACATGATTCTATCTATTTCTTCTTGATTTAATGAATCTTTTCCTATTAATAATGGTTTTATAATATTATTAACATTGTTTATGGCTTTTAATACACCTTTACCATGATATCTATTTTTATCATTATCCCTTAGTTCTAATGCTTCATTTTTACCAGTAGATGCTCCACTTGGTACTGATGCTACTGCTTTTATTCCTGATTCTAGGGTTAATTCTACTTCTACGGTAGGATTGCCTCTGGAATCTAATATTTCTCTTGCATATATATTTTTTATTTTACTCATATTTAGCCTCCATATTAATTATAAAATATTATAGAGAAAAAATCAAGGTAAAAGAAAAAATAGAACACTTTGGTTCTATTAGTATGAGTCAACATTTATTTTAACTAATTTATTGTCCATATTGAATGAAGCTGCTTGTACTATAGTTCTGATGGAATTTATTGTCTTGCCACCATGACCTATTACTTTTGGCATATCTTCTGATGATACCATTACTTCAATTAGAATGGTGTTATCTTCATCGGACTCAAATTCTTTTACTGATACTGATTCGGAATCTTTTACTAGTTTTTTTATTATTAACTCTGTAAGTTCTACTAAATTATTCATTATTTACCTTGCTTTAAATTATGGTATTTTTCCATAATTCCTGCTTTACTAAATAAATTTTTAACTGTATCAGTAGGTATTGCACCATTGTTAAGCCATTTAATTGCAGATTCTTCATTTAATTTGATTTCTGCTGGTGTTGTTAATGGATTATAAGTACCGATTGTATCGATAAATCTTCCATCTCTTGGACTTCTAGAGTCTGCTACTATAACACGATAAAAAGGTGCTTTTTTTGCTCCCATTCTTTTTAGTCTAATTTTAACTGCCATGTTTATCCCTCGCTTTCTTTATGTATTTTATCATAAAAAACATATACTGTCAACTGTTTTTTGTTACAGTATATGTTTGTTTTATATTTTTATGATGATATTATATTTTTGTTTCTAATTTTCTTAGGTATTATTAGATGGACCACTGTTTTCAGCTTGCTTTCCATCTACACTAGCAGTTAGTCTTCCTCCTTCTGATGTTCTATATGTTATATCAGCAGAAAATGATTTGCCTGCATCTGTTTCATCTTGGACATCATTATTATCTGTTAACCATATTAGTAATGTAAACTTTTTAGAAGGTGTTATTCCATCTACTGCCTTTGATAATGTAAATGCTTTTCCTAAAGAAAGATTAGTGGGATTATCTTTGTTAATGTGTGTTATATCTAAATAAACATTATCATTTTCATCTAATACCATATAGCTTAGGTTCTCTAATCCATTTAGATGAAAATCTATTATTCCTTCTATTTCTGATTTTTCTTCAAAATTGAATACTTCTAATCCATAAGCTAGACAAGCTCCGCGATCTAAATCATCTTTACATTTTTGCTTATATGCTACACTTATATACTCATCTTTTAAAGGTATTATTGGATAACCTGTATATACTGGTGAAACTCCTAAACCTAATCTTACTTTGCCTGCTGATACTGCTAATGCATTCATTTTACTCATTGTTGACAATGTAAAATAAGAAAATGTTCCTCCTATTAAAAGTATTGTCATACTAATGATAGTTGTTACAAGTAAAAATTTATTTATTTTATTACTATTTTTTTCTTTCATATTTACCATTCCTTGCTATTATAATGATATCAAATTATTTATCTTTTTTCAAGTACTTTTTAATTTTTATAAATTTTAGTTTTGTGATAATGGTTTCATTGACTATATAATCCTTTTATGCTAATATTATAATAGTGGTGACAATATGAAGAGTTTGGTTAAATATTTTATTATAGGATTTAAAGAGATTTTTTCTAATAAAATACTTATAATAAGTTTGTCCATAATGAATTTATTTTTAATATCAGGGGTAGTATATAAAGCTGCAAATAATAAAAAAGAACTTAATAAATATAAAGATTTAAAGAGTCAAATAACTGAGAAAATGGAAACTAAATTGGTAATTGAAGAAAATTCTTCTAATGATAGTGAGGTTCATGGGGTAACTAAGATAACTAATTGTTTAAAAAAAAGTATTCCTAAAGAAGAATTAAGTGATAATTTATTAAATATTGGTAAACAGATTGAAGATGCTATGAATGCTTCTAATCTTAACTTTGCTTTTAAATATAAAGATTTATATACTGGTTTTTCTTTATCATATAATGCTAATCAGCCTATTTTTGCAGCTTCTACTATTAAAGCACCTGAGGCTATATACATATATGAAGAAGCTGAAAAAGGTAATATTAATTTAGATGAAGTACTAACTTATACTTCTAGTTATTATAGTGAAGGAACAGGAGTTCTTAAAAATACAGCATTTAATAAGAATTATACGATAAGACAATTAGTGGGATATTCTGTTATTCATAGTGATAATGCTGCTCATCTTATGTTAAATAATAGATATAAAGTGCAAAATATTAGAGAGTATTGGCAAAATAAGGGAACTACTTCTATCTATAAAACTAATTCTCCATGGGGTGATTTAAGTGCTAATGATGCTGCTATATATATGGAGGAATTATATAATTATTACCTTACTAATACTAGTAATAGTAATGAACTTATTAATTATTTTAAATCTGCATGGAAAGTAATTAGTGCTCCTGATGATATAACTATTGCTAATAAATCTGGTTGGTCTGATAATTCACTTCATGATGCTGCTATTGTATTTGATGATAATCCTTATGTTTTGGTTATTTTAAGTAGTAGAGGTTATACTGAATATACAAGTTATTTTAATCAAATATCTAATCTTGTCTATGATTTTCATCATGCTTATTGGGATGAAAAAATTAATAGATGTACAAATATAAGTGAGTAAATACTTACTTATATTTTTTATGCTAGAGACCTTAGGCTCTAGCATACCCCGGAATACTACAGGATGAAGGGGAAAAAAGAAAAAGCATAATTAATGCTTATTCTTAATAATATCTACTATTTCATTAGTATTATCTAAATTTATTTTAATACTTTTACTATTATTCATATCTTTTAATTCTATAGTATTTGTATCTATTTCATTTTGTCCTAATATAATAACATATGGTATACTATTTTTATTAGCGGACTCTAATGCTTTCTTTACTTTTCTTTTATTCATTTCTATAATTACTTTTATACCATTATTTCTAAGTTTAGAAGCAAGTAATAAACTTTCTTTATTAGTATCCATTGGAATAATTAGTAAATCATATAAACTATCACTAGTAGATTCTTCAAGCAATTCACATATTGGTACTAAACCAAACGATATACCAACAGCAGGATATTTATTACCATCGTCGATAAAGTTGGTAATTATTTTATCATATCTTCCACCACCACCAATGGCACAAGTTAATCTTTGCTTTTTGTCAAATACTTCCCATACTGTTCCAGTATATATTTCAAGTCCTCTAGCTAAATATGGTGTAAATCTAGCATATTCATTTAAATTTAAATAATCTATATATGAGAATAATTCTTTTATCTCACTCTTACCCTCGATAAATTCTTCATTATCAATATTCATATTATCTAATTCATTAATATTACACTTGAATAAACTAAATAAATTATCTAATTTTTCACTTGCTATATTGTATTCTTTTAGTTCTTCACGAACACCATCTTCTCCTATTTTAGCAAGTTTATCTACAGATAAGATTACTTTAGATGTTAACTCTTTATCAATACCTGACGATATAATAAAGCCTTCAAGTAACTTACGATTATTTATTTCTACATAAACTTCTATACCTAGTTTTTTATAACACTCGATAGTCATCATTAACATTTCAGCTTCAATAAATGATCCTTCTATACCACATACATCGACATCACATTGATAGAATTCTCTTGCTCTACCTGTTTTTACTGGACCATCTCTAAATACTTTACCTATTTCATATCTTTTAAATGGTAAGTTTATAGTCTTACCAGCATTCATACTTATTACTTTAGAAAATGGTACTGTTAAGTCATATCTTAATCCAAGTGTTCTATCACCTTGATCTTTTAAAGTATATACTTCTTTTAATATTTCACTACCACCTGAATACTTTGATGCTAATAAATCATAATAACATAAAATACTAGTATCTAGTGGTAAATAGCCATACTTTTCAAAGGTATCTGTAAGGGTATTTACTACTTTTCTTCTTATTATCTCTTTACTTGGAAGACTATCTACTGTTCCTTTTACATTCATTATTTTCATTGTTTCACCTCTTTCTATGATTTTAATTTTAATAACTCACTTAAATCGGTTATTGTTTGATATATGCATTCTTTTCCTGAGTCAGAAAACTTAATAGATATACCACCTTTTTCATGCCAATAATCTAAGTTTCCTAAAAAGTCATCTACTAAAATGTTACCTTTTGGATCTACAGCATCAGCTTTTTTTATTTCTTTTGGTACTGCTATTACTTTTACTTCAGGTAATACTTCTTTAAAATAATTTAATTTAGCTATTATTTCTCCATCTGAATTAACATGAGTTAGTATTTCTACATCATATACTTTAGTTAACTCTTTTATTTTTTCGATGGAATTATTTATTTCACCGGCTTCAATTATGAGTTCTTCCCAACTTAAATTTTTATAGAAATGTTCTATATCTTTTTCATTTGTTAAACCTTTATTTTTTATCATTTTATAAGACATATTAATTGTATCTAGTATTACACCATCACAATCTAAATATAACTTAGTCATGGTTTTCTCCTTCTATTTTAATCCTATTTGTATTTCTTCTTTACCATTATAGAAGTTAGTTATTTTTTCACTTTCTACTTTGATAACTGTTGGATCAGATACTTTTAAACTACTTATATCAGAAACTGCTCCTGATGGTTCTCCTACAAAGTTACTATTGAAATCATCATGTAAATCAACACGATATACTTTATCATTTAAACTTGATACAATACTTGATACTTCTTTATCTTCATTAGTACTATCGTAATAATATACATAGTATAATTCTTCTACTTGTCTTAATGAATCACCCGCTAATATTTTATTTGTAATAGTAGTCTCTTCATTATCACTACTATTATTTTTCTTATTTGTTCCAAAATCTTTAGTTACAAAGATACTTGTTAGTAGATATAATACTATAAATAATACTAGTATTACTGCTACTATTATTACTAATGTTTTAGGTTTCATAGTATTAAAATCTTGCTTCTTTACTTGTAATTCTTTTACATTTTTTCCTTCTCTTTTTGCTTGTTTTCTTTTTAATTCTCTTCCCATTATTTTCACTTCCTTACTTATTTTTTTCTTTATTTTTATTCAAATTCTTTAATTAAATATAACTTAAATGCTGGATCTATCCAGGAAGCAAATTCTAAAGCTATATCATGATGAGCAAATTGGTGTCATAGTAAATCTATTGTAAGGGACTTCATCAATTTTAATTCCGTGGGATTTCACAGAATTAAAATCAGGGTTATTTAGTTCTTCCCATAATGAATAGAATGAAAATGAATTTCTTGTTGACATCCAGTTTCTAATAACTCCAGACGGATCATTAGGGTTTATATAAGATGCTAAATCTGTCAAAGAAATATAATCAACACCATTAACTCTCATTACTTTAACTAAATTGTCTTTTACATGCATTTTAGTTATAATTTTATCATTCAATATAGCCTACTTCCTTTCTATTGTTTACTATTACTTTCTTTCACTTCCTCACTTACTTATTATAATATATTTTTAATTACTTGTAAATTAGTAAAAGACATTCTTTAGATATAATCCTTCTGGATTAGCAGTCTTCATGGCTTCTCTTCGATCTTCTTTTTCTAATATCTTTATTATATCTTCACTCTTTAGTTTTCCTTCTCCTACCGCTATTAGGGTTCCTACCATATTTCTTACCATATATCTTAAGAAACCTGTTCCAACAAATACTAAAGTTATTTTATTGATATCTTTGGTATCTCTTATTAAATTGGTTTGAGATATTGTTCTTACATAATCGTCTTTTTCTTCATCAGTTTTAGTAAATGATTTAAAGTTATGTGTACCTTCAAAGTATTTCATAGCCCTTTCCATTTCTACAACATCTAATTTATTATTATGTTGATAGACATAGTTTCTTTCTAATGGGTTATATTCTCCCATATTTAATATATAGATATATTCTTTTCCTATCGCAGAAAATCTTGCATGAAAGTCACTACTTACCTCTTCTACTTTTCTTACAAAAATATCTTTAGGAAGAAGACTATTTAATCCTTTGGCTAATTTTTCTAAAGTGATATTCATATCTAAATCAAAGTGAATTTTTTGAGCCATGGCATGGACTCCAGCATCTGTTCTTCCTGAAGCATGAATATCTATTTTTTTACCACCGCTTATTTCTTTTAGTGCTTTTTCTATTTCTCCTTGAACAGTACGCATCTTTGGTTGTTTTTGATAACCAGAGAATTCTGTTCCATCATAACTTACTGTTATTAAGTATCGCATAATCTTTCCTCCTTAATAAAATATTACTATACTTAGTATTAATATATTTAAAACTAGTAATAAACTATCTTTTTTCTTCCATTTATTAGTTCTTAAATTAGTTCTTGACTTTCCATAATTATATAGTCTTAAATCCATGATATCTCCTAGTGACTCAGACTTCTTTAATGATAAAACAAACATTGGTATAAAGACTCCTACTAAAGTGGGTATTTTATCTTTGATATTTTTATTATCAAAGTTTATTCCTCTCATCTTTTGGGCTTTTATTATTCTATCCGCTTCAATAGTAAGAGTTGGTATATATCTAATTGTTAATGTTATTATCATAGCTATATCATTTACTGGTATATAATTATTAAATGGTCTTAACATTCTTTCAATACCATATGTTATTTCACTAGTACTAGTAGTATATGTTAAAGCACTACTATAGATTATGATAAATATTAATTTATATAAATCATAGATGGTATTATTTATATTAAATATTAAATCTATTATTAAGATAAATGCTAAGAATATTTTTATACTATATATATTTCTTAGATATGTTAAGATATTTATATCGCTATATATCATCATAAGTATTAAATAACTTGTTAACATTATTATATCTTTATAACTATCAATAAAGAAAATACTTACTATCATTATTAGTAGTGATATTATTTTAAATACTGGACTTAATTTATGAACTACTGAATCTCTTTCATAATACTTACCAAAATTTATATTAGTTAACATTACGATAGACATCTTTCATTAACTCTTTGATATCAAAGGTCATTTCTAAGTTTATATTTTTCTTTTTATTGGCAGTATTTATGAAATCTACTATTTGCGGTATGGAAATACCTGCATTTTTTACTTTATCCATATTAGTCATAAGTTCTTTATTTGTTCCTTTACTAGTTATTTTACCTTTCTTTAAGATAACATAATTATCTGAAATCTTTAAAGCAAATTCTATATTACTAGTAAATATTATTATTGTTTTATGATAGTTATTTTTTAGTCTTTTTAATAATTTTATTAGATATTCTTCTTTTTTGTTATCTAAGTAAATAGTGGGTTCATCTATAATAATTAGTTTAGGATTTAGTGATAGAACTACTCCTAGTGAAAGAAGAGATTTCTCACCACTAGATAAATTAAAGGGATTCTTATCTAGATAACTATTATCTAAACCAATCATTTTTAGGGTATCTTCAATTCTTTTTTCGATATTATCTACTTTATAATTATATTTATTTAAACCAAAAGATAATTCTTCTTTGACATTACTAAAGATAAATGATTCTTCAGGATTTTGAAAAACATATCCTAATTCTCTTCCGATATAACTATTAGTAATTGTACCAGTATAATCAGTTATTAAACCAGATAATAAATAACTTAGAAGGGTTTTACCACTACCAGAAGATGATATAACAGTAGTTATTTTTCCTTCGGTAAATTCATAACTTATGTTTTTTAGTTTGTCTTGGTATGATACTTTATCTAATTTTATGGCCATAATTTATCCATTACCTCCCCACTATCAAAATATACTTTGTCTAATAAATCATATAACATTAAATTATGAGATAATTTGACAATGAATGGTAAGTTAAAACCTAATTTTTCTAATTTTTCATCTTGATATATTTTTTCTTTAGTATCATACATAACTATCTTACCTTTATCTAATACTAAGATATTATCTGATAATAAGGTATCTTCTAAATCATGAGTTATTAGTATAATAGTAAGTTTATATTCTTTTTGATACTCTTTTAATACTTTAAAGATTAATTTCTTATCACTGGCATTTAATTTATATATTGATTCATCTAAAAGTAATATCTTTGGTTTATGTATAAGAGCAGAAGCTATCATTACTTTTTCTTTTTCAGAGTTTGTTAATTTATCAGGAGATAATTCTAATATGTCTTCTAATTTAAATTTCTTAGCTATCATATTTATACTTGAAGTCATTTCTTTTTTACTATATTCTAGATTTTCTAAAGTAAAGGCTAAGTCATCTTTTAATGTTTCTCCTATAAAGTGATTATCAGCATTATCAAAACAAACCGAGAATTCCCTTCTTATTTTTTTCATATAGAAGTCATTTAATAAATAACCATCTATTGCTATATATCCTTCAGCTTTATATAAACCTATTAGTATCTTAGCTAGAGTACTTTTACCTGAACCATTCTTCCCTATAATAGTGGTAAAACTTCCCTCTTTTATTTCTAAATTAAAATTTCTAAATAAATAATCTTCTTTTTTATATTTAAATGACATATTCACTATCTTTATAATACTCTTCTCCATAACTTCCCTCTTGTATTTATTATTATATATTAAATACATATAAAATTCAAGGTTAGAAAAGGAAAAAATCTCTTTATTTGAAGATATTTTCTTTTCTCTTAATATAATTCTTTAATTGTAATTTTGTTGTCCATTTTGTTGTCCATTTTGTTGTCCATTTTGTTGTCCACTTGTGTATCACTTGTGTATCACTTTCTGCATCACTTTGTGTATATTTAATCTAAAATAAGTAAAGAAAAAAAGCAATAACCATGCTTTTAATCTAAATATCAAAAATCAACTTTACACTTGCAGTAATATTTTCATCTGATAATGGTGAATCAAAATTAAGACTTTTTATCATAGCAGAATAATTCATTCCTTTTTGAAGTTTTTCTGATAGTTGTTTAGCATAATATCTAGGAACATATCCCAAATGATAATTATTTTTACCATCATTATACATAACCTTAATGGCATTATTATCAAATTCATTATCAGAATCTATCACAAGTAATAATTTATCATTAATTTTTAAAATCTTTTTACATTTATTAATATCGTGACAATGTCTAGTACCCGCTATATCAAATTCAATTTTATTTAAATCAAATGCTGGTACAAATTCGTAGTCGTCAGTTATTAGTCTTCCTCTAGTGGCCTTTAAAATATCAAAATCATTAGAATCCTTTTCTAAATTATAACTATTTAGTATTTCTAAATAATCAGGTCTTGAAACATTCGGTAATCTAGTCTTAATATTCATGAATAATACTTCATTCTTATAAACTTTCTTAGTATCTTCAAACCCTGGAAAATACTTAAAACCTTCTTCAGTAGCGGCATCTAACTCTGGATTTTCATATTTAAAAATATAATCCTTTTCTTCCTTTGTTAATACTCCTACTTTGTATCTTCTACGAGAATAGGGTTCTTTCCAAATAAGCCATAGTTCATTTTTCATTATTCTCATCTCCCTTAATTTTATTAAGTAAAATATCTCTTCGCTTTCTTAGATAACATATTATATATTCTTTTTGACCATTAGTCAATAATTCACTTGGAATTCTATTTACTATCAAATCTATATCATTATCTGTCAATTTGTTTAAATTATCAATTTCAGTTTTTACTATTTCGTGATAATTTTTATTTAAAAAGTCTATAAGTTCAAAATGTTTGTATCTTTTTTTCTTATCTTCCTTGTATATCAAAGTTTTACTCCTATTTATATAAGCATCAAAATCTCTTTCACCATTCTGAAAATTTTTTAACATATCTTTATTCTTAAACTCTCTTAATAAACTATCACCATTATCATATAGCGGAGATATAGAGTATTTACCATTCTTTTCGGTAATTCCCCAATTTTCTTCATGTCTATCTTGTTCTCCTATTAAAGCATCAAAAACCATTATTCTTATAAATCCTTGAAACAAACTATTATCGATTTCATCCAATGTTTTCTTAATATTTGATACTGTATAATATTCACTTCTTTCATTACCTTCTTTATTTAAATATGTAACAATATCAGTATGTGGTGATTTTTCTCTATCAGAAAACAAATAATTTAATACTCCTATATTATTTTCTGTATCTTTAGCAAGTTCAATTTTTGCACATTTATATCCCAATACTTTAGCAATTTCATAGGCCATCTTTTCTGAGCACGCTTCACTGCACTCATAATTTTCATGTTCATATTTAAACATAGTAATTTTTTTATTTTTATCTAATCCCAACTTTTTTCTCCGTGCACCTTTTAAAATTGTATCATTGTTTATAAAATTAAAATCTTTTGTTTCTATCTTTATTTTATAATATCTCATAAAATCCCCCTCAATAATAATTAATCCTCATTTAAATATTTAACTAGAACATCATCTAATTTAGTTTTAGATATAGGTAATGTTAGGTACTCAATATTTTCTTTTTGATAATCATTTAGAGTAACTAATACTATCTCTAATTTATAACCTGCGACTAGAGATAATTTATTAATTGCTTTTTTAAAATCATTAGTATTCTTAATATCATAATTATCTATTCCATATATATAATCTGATAAGAATACTAAGTCAAATGTTTTATTACTACTAAGTAATTCATTTAGTTCATTTACACTACCTGCAGTTGTTATATTTACATTATAATTCATTAGTAGTTCTGATAGATTTCTTATATCATTATGACTATTAAGGGCTACTAAAACATTCTTATCACTGGCATCAAAGTATTCTATTTCTTCATTATCATTAATTTCTTTTACTTCTTCTTGTCTTTGATATAAAGAAAATTCAAATATGACTTTACTTCCATCTTTACTTATAAAATTATGTCCTCTTTGTAAATCTATTAATTTTTCATATATTTCATATTCTATAGATTTGTTTGATAATGTATATTTATTATCTTTTTCATACATATCTAGATTATTATATTTTGAATCTACGACTAGAGAGAATTTTAAATGACATTTATTTCTAACTAATAAATTAGATATTTTAATACTTAGAGTATAGTTTTCAAAATTCTTACTAATAAAATCTACTAAATAAGAAAATGTCTGTACTATATTAGTATCACTACCATAAAGTACTTTAGGTAAAGTAGATATTTCATAATTTACTTCTTTATTATTCTTTTCTAATATTCCTTTAATATTATCTATTAGATTACTTGTTTGATATTTTCTTTCTTTAATACTATAATCACTACTTTCTATTCTAGTTATATCCATTACTTTATTTACTTTATCTACTAATGAAAGAGTTGTTTTTTGTAATTCTTTTATTTCTTCTAGAGATAGTGATATATTATTTTTATTTATTTTTTTATTACTAAAGTTTGCTATTTCTGTAAGGGGTTCTTTTATACTTATAATTAAATTATTTATGGTATTTGAGGCTAATTCATTTCTTTTATTTAATAATTCTTTAGTATATTTTAATTCTTTTGATAATTTTATATCGGGATTTTCTATTGTAAAATACATAATATAGATTATTATTGATAATGAGAAATTAATTAGTAGTAAATCTGGAAATATTTTTTGTATTAATATCATTATACCTAGTATTACTAATAAGAAATATACTGGATAATATTTTTTATTTTTTAGTTCTCTATGATTAGATATTATTGCTATAATCATAATGATAAAACATAGGACTGCGAGCAGGTAGATTATTTCTACTCCACTACCTGTTGGTAATAATAAATCTCCTACTTTGTTTATGCTTATTGGTAATGTTATGGTTATTATTGATAATATTGTAAAGATTATTGATGATATTACTAAGATTAGTCTATATTTATCATTATCTTTATCTTTTAATTTTAATGTTACTATTACTGTATATAAAGTAAA
>OIYV01000362.1_pt1 | contig 28139 bp, 35 predicted proteins | sample 1588251 | NCBI WGS metagenome assembly OIYV01 (sample SAMN03283282) | human gut metagenome | biome: human-associated habitat; material: feces | host: Homo sapiens | place: Peru | collected 2012
TTTGGGGCTCAGGTCGGAGGTTTATTTTTTCAAAAGTAAAAATTTCTTTCTCCGAATTAGGTAAGTTTTTTTGAATGTTGTTTGTGGTGGTATGATTGATGATGTTGGTATAGTTAATAATGTTTGATATAGATAGTTTGTGTGATATTTCGAAATTTTGGAAACAACGAAATTTTATGTGGTATTTGTGTTAGTGGTTGTTTGGAAGGAGGTAGTGGTGTGAAAGGTAAATTTATTAGGCCTATTGAGATAGGAAATGTTAAGGTTGAAAATAATGTTTTTTTGGCTCCAATGGCTGGGATTACAGATAGACCTTTTAGGATGATATGTAAGGAGTTTGGACCTGGGTTAGTTTATACTGAAATGGTTAGTAGTAAGGGGTTGTTTTATAATGATAAAAAAACGGATTTGTTATTAAACATGAAAGATGAAAAAAGACCTATAGCTGTTCAGATTTTTGGTAATGATGTTGAGGCAATGAAGTATTCGGCGAAATATGTTAGTGATTTTGCTGATATTATAGATATTAATATGGGGTGCCCTGCTCCTAAGGTTGTTAAAAATGGTGATGGAAGTAAGTTATTATTGAATTTGCCTTTAGTAGAGGAAATAGTAACAGAGGTGGTAAAAGTTTCAAAGGTGCCTGTTACAGTGAAAATACGAAAAGGATGGGATTCTAATAATATAGTTGCAGTAGAGGCAGCAAAAATAATTGAAAAAGCAGGGGCGTCTGCAATAACAGTACATGGAAGGACTAGAGATGAGTTTTATTCTGGAAATGCTGATTGGGATATAATTAAAAAGGTAAAACAGAATGTACATATTCCTGTTATAGGAAATGGTGATATAAAAACAAAAGAGGACGCAAAGAGAATGTTTGAGGAAACTGGTGTTGATGGAATAATGATAGGAAGGGCATCATTAGGTAATCCTTGGATTTTTAAAGAAATAATTTCTTATTTAAATAGTGATGAAATTAATAATAATGAAATTAATAATAATCAAATCAATAATAATGTAATTAATAATAATGTGGTTAATAATAATGAGTTTAATAATTATGAAGTTAATAATGTGAATATATATATAAAAAATATGGTTTCAAATAAGGAAAAACTTGACATAATTCTAAAGCATATTAATTTAGAGGTTGAAGAAAAAGGAGAGGTAACAGCAGTAAAAGAAATGAGGAAACATATTAGTTGGTACATAAAAAATGGTAAAGATGCTTCAAAGTTTAGAGATGCTGTAAATAAAATAGAAAATAGACAGGAACTTGAAGTGTGTATTAAAGAATATTTTAAAAATTTGTAATTATTAAAAGATTTTGTGAATTAAAAATATGATATGAATTTATGACTGTGTTGTGGAATATTTTAAAATTTTATGAATATGATTGTGGAGAATAGATAGTTATCTATTCTTTTTTTTATGCGATTAATATGTGTCGCTTTGCTAATTAATTTTAATACTTGAAAATTGTTAGTGTTACAAATAAATCGGAGGTTGATATAAAATGAAAAATAAGAAATTAATTTTAATATGTATAATTGCTGTAATTATAATAATTTTATTTTTTATATTTTTTAGAATTCTTTATTATAAAAATACCAAAACTGGAAATACTATAATTGATAAAACTTTACAAGAAGTTGAGGCATATATTTTAAATATTAGTTCTTATGAAGCTGAAGCAGAAATAACTGTTGAAACCAATAAAAATACTAATAAATATGTTGTAGAACAAAAGTACAGTAAACCTAATATTGCAAGTCAAAAGGTAATAGAACCTAAAAATATTGAAGGATTAACAATAAAATATGATGGCGCAAATTTAGAAATTTCAAATTCAAACTTAGATTTAAAAACTATTTATGAAAATTACACCTATGTATCAGATAACATATTATGGCTTAGTGATTTTATAGAAAATTATAAAAATAGTAATGGAACAATAATTGAAGAAAATGGAATAATAATAATGGAAGTAAAATGTGATAAAAATAAATATAATACTTATGAAAAATTGTATATTGATAGGAATGCTAATAAAATTACCAAATTAGTGATTGAGGATGAGAACAAGAAAGGTAAAATTTACATAACATATAACAAGATAGAAATTGGTAGTTTAAATAAAGAAAATGTTTTAGCATTTAAAAGAAATTATACAGCAAAATAAGATATATAATTAACAAAAGAAAAGAATAACTACATTTTTATCTATCTAATATTTAAATATATAAACCAAATAATGTTTTATTTAAAGAAGTAGTGGGAGTGAGTAAAATGATAGTTAAAAGAGGAGATATGTTTTATGCAGATTTAAGCCCTGTGGTAGGCTCAGAACAAGGGGGAGTACGTCCAGTTGTAATTATACAAAATGATATAGGAAATAAGCATAGCCCAACAGTAATTGCTGCCGCAATTACATCACAAACAGGGAAAAATAAATTACCTACACACATAGAAATTGGCTCACAAAATAATGGATTAAAAGCTGATTCAGTTGTGCTAACAGAACAAATTCGTACAATAGATAAAAGTAGATTAAAGGAAAAAATAGGTCATATTGATGATGATTTTGTTATGAATAAAATAAATAATGCTTTAGGTGTAAGCTTTGGATTATAAAAACAATAAAAATTTATATTATAGAGTATATGAAAAAATTTAAATTATAAAATAAAAAATAATTGGTGATATTTATTTTAAGGAGAAAAATTATGGGCATAATGGAAGGTAAAAAGGGGTTAATTTTTGGTGTAAGTAACAAACATGGTATTGCTTATGGGATTGCAAACGAGTTGTTTAAACAAGGGGCTCAAATAGCTTTCACATATGCAAATGAAGCTATGGAAAAACGTGTTAAACCTATAGCTGATGAAATGAATTCAAAAATGTGCATTCAATGTGATGTGACAAAAGAAGATGATTTGAAAAACACATTTTCAACTTATGAAAAGACTTATGGCAAGCTTGATTTTATGCTTCATGCAGTTGCATTTGCAAATAAATCTTTATCAAGTTTAATAACACTTTGTTTATCGTTTTGAATACCAACTTGTAAATTGATATCATCTTTAATTGAACCATTCATCAAGTATTGACCATTAAATTCAGTAGAATTTGCAATACGTGAAATTTCATTTAATCTTGCACAAACTTCTGACTTAATTGCTTTCATTGAATCAGAACCGTAAGTACCATTTGCAGCTTGTTCGGTTAAATCTCTGATACGGTGTAAGTTTGATTTAATCAAATCATAAACACCTTCTGTTGTGTCTAACATTGAAGCGCCCATTTGACCGTTATCATGTGCAACTTTTAATGAACTTATTTTATAATTTAATTTACCTGAAACTGCCATGCCTGCAGCGTCATCTTTAGAAGAATTAATTTTATAGCCAGTAGATAATCTTTGCATCGCAGTATTCATTTTTGTCGTTGATTGATTTAATGATTTTTGTGCTGTTAATGAAGCCATGTTTGTATTAATGCTAATAGCCATAGTGTAATTCTCCTCTTAAAAATTTCCTTGAATGGGGTTTGTTTTTATTTTTTCTTATTTCCTCTTATGCCTTTTATATCGACCTAGAAAAATCAAACTTTATACTTTAGTTGTAGATATCCACCATATAGAGGAGATAAATAGCTGAAAGGGTTAAAAATAAAGGGTTTGTAAAATTATAGAGGGCGGATTTTTCGAAGAAAAATCCACCCTCTATATAAAAATCTACAACTTTAGTATAACTTTTTTGACATGCTATTAATTAATAGGAACATCAATTGGTTGAGTTAGAATAACAGTCAATATTTCGTCTTGATTGAATTCAACATCTTGACCTTTTCTAAACATGTCAACTACGCTATCACCTAGGAAATATAAGCCTCCACCTAAAGCTCCACCTATGGCGCAAACAGGAACAGTAATAATTCTAACTGGACCAAACGCGTCTAAACCAACTTCTGTGGCGTTAACTGTGATATCTACGGTTTTGTCCCAGTTTTTTTGGATTGCTTCACCATAACCTTTATTGTGATAAACTCCGCCGTCATAGTTCAAATTAACTTTACCAGAAATAATCATGTCTAAAGGTAATTGTTTTCCGTTTGTTGTTACAATATGGTCAAAATCAATATATGCAATTGCTCCACGTGAGAAACATTTTGACGGAACAATCTTTGTAATAGTTCCTCTAATCATAGAACCCGCTGGAAGAATTACACTTGTTTTAGTCTTTTCGTCATTAATCAAAACTGCACTAAATCCGTCGCCTTCAGTACTTGTTTTTGTACTTATTGGGTCAAGTAGTTTAACGGTAAACTTAGTACCCGCTGGAATTCTTTTTGTAATTGCATTCGATTTTAAAACCGCTGATGATGTAACATTTGTGCAAAAGCACATTATTAGCGTAACAATAAATAATTTTAATTTCATTTTTTCCTCCACTTTTACCATTTTATAATTAATTACAAAAAAATCAAAAAGGTTACATTTGTTTAACTTTGTTTGACAAGTATTATTGAAAAGTTTACAATTTTATTAATAGATACGTGAGGTATTCGTCTTGTTTAAAAAACTTATAGCATTTACAATGGCAGAGCTTATCTTAGTAATGACTATTATCGGAGTTGTTGCAGCGTTAATATTGCCAAATCTTAGTAATAATGTTGATGAAAAAGCTACAATTGCTAGTGTAAGAAAAATTTATAATCAACTTCAGACTGCGCATTCAGGAGTAATATCTCAATACGGGCCGGTAGCGTATATGTATCCAATAACCCAAACCACTACTCAAACAACCCAAGATTATGCGCAGAAATTGTTAAAGAATTTGCAAGTAAGAAAAGAATGTGGATTTGATGCTGGTTGTTTTGATATAAATAATGTATCTTACGCTGGAGCAGGTAATTCTTATTATACAGCAACATTAAAAGACGGTTCATCAATTGCAATAATGCTTGAATCAGGAGAAACTATTAAAGATTCTATTGAAATTAATTATGACCCTGATAGTTCTTACCCTTGTTCTTTTGGTAAAATATATATTGATATAGATGGTTTAAATAAGGGTTATGATAGAGAAGATTACGACATTTTTAGCTTTGTTATTGATGAAAATGAAATAAAACCCGAAGGTTTATCTATATACACTCCAGGAAAAGTAAACGTTAATGTTGCTTATACTACTGCATGGGTGATAAAAGCGGGAAATATGGATTACCTAAGATGTCTGGACGAATTAGATTGGGATAGCAAAAAAACTTGTAAATAAAGGAAAAATATTATGATAAAAAAATCAATTGCATTTACACTTGCAGAAACTCTAATTGTAATGGGTATCATTGGTGTGGTTGCAGCGTTAACTATTCCAAACTTGAACTCTTCAACTGCAAACAAAGAAAAAGTTGCAAAAGTTAAGAAAGTATATCAAAACCTAACAGATGCTTACGGTCGTATGAATGCAGTTTATGGTCGTATTGATGAGTGGACAACGCACAACTCAACAATATTTGGGGATAGACTTTCTGAATTTATGAAAACAAGTAAAAACTGTGGGTTAAAACTAAATACAGGTGGTACTTGTTGGACTAATTCTGATACAATGTTTGCAAATAATACAGCTTTTCAGAATATTGACAGTAATTCATATTACAAATTTGTTTTAGCTGACGGAACAACGGTTGCTATTAGTGCAACGACACTTGGTGTTAATATATATGTAGATATTGATGGTCCTAGAAGAGGTCCTAATAAATTTGGTACTGATATTTTTCAATTCCAAGCCTTTTATAATTCAACAGCAACCGATACAGATTTAAAACCTGCAGGTCTTACAGAATTTGCTAATTCAACTGCATTTGCAAGTTCAACTTGTTTTACACAAGGCAATGGTTGTACAATGTGGGTAATTACAAACGATAACATGGATTATTTAAAAGCGGATAAAACAGCTAAATGTCCGAATGGTAAAATTTTGAACTGGACAACAAATACTTCTTGTAAATAGTTACGAATAAAAAAAGGCGGCTGAACATTTGTTCAGCCGCCTTTTTTATTTTAAATTTTATCCGATTTCATCTTCACCCGGTTTTAGGGCACTTAGGTCAACTTCTAACTTGCCTCCTGATTGGTATGACAGTGTTTGAGCCACTGCTGCCGGATAGAAGTGGAAGTTTTTAATCTTTCCGGTATTAATTCTTTCTATAACTTCATCCATATACTTTTGAGTATTTGTTTTCATTTCAGGATGCATATCAACCCAATCACCCAATGGAATAGAACTTCGGTCATGGTTACAGCCTCCACATTCCAGCAAGTAGTTTGTTTCGACGTCACGTCCTCCTTCTGATTGAGGCTTGATGTGCTCAATTGTGCCCACTGAAAGTTTTACAAGTCTTTGCCCGATTTCTGAATGTTCTCTTTCTGCATATTTAACAACAAATGCGCTTACGTCATTTTGAGATGTTGGCATTTTTTCAGCTTCTGCTTTCATTTGTTTAAACACTTTTTCGTCAGAAATCTTACTTTCTAATTCATTCATATCCTTCAAAAAGGCTTTACGTTTAAACTTAATTTCTTTGTCGTTTGAAGAAACATATTTTCTTGTTTCATCAGTAACTTGTTTTACTGTTTCTTGTTCATTTTTAGGTAATGTTTTTGATAATTCATCAACTGTATCAAGAATTGTATTTTGTTTTGCTTGAAGTTTTTTCAGTTCAGGTTCTCTGTGTTCCAGTAAAAGGTCTTTAAAATTAGCATCAGGCTTTTCTTCTGACCAACCTTTTAATAGATTAAAACATTGTTTTTCGACAGGGCGCATATTTTTTTCAAATTCGTTCAAAGTCTTTACTGCTTGTTTGCTTGTGCAACCTAGTCCTTTTGTAACTTTGCTCATATCTTTTTGAGTCATCATTTCTATACCACAGCATGGGCAGGTAATATGTCCTAAACTTCGCACTCTGTCCGCATTTTTTAAGCCTGTAAATGCAACTTGTTCAACGTTAAGTTGTGGCATTATCGGTTGAGTTTTTTCAAATGTGTCAGGTCTTGTTGCAAAATTGAAGTTTGCAAATGTCTGTGGATTATTTTTGATGTACTTGTGAATTCTTGGAGTCGCAAATGCTGCGAATACTTGAATTGGTAAAATCATGTCCTTCTTCCCTAAGCTACAATGCTTAAATTTTTCTTTTGATTTGTTTTGTTTTTATACTGTTCTTTCTTTTGAGCTTTTGCAATGATGTCAGCTTCTTGTTGCTTAACTCGTGCCATTTCTTGTTGTATTTGTTTTTTGCTCAATTTTAATTTTGATGTGTCTAGTTTTATTTTGCCATTAGATTCTTTTTCAACAGTTTCCGCTACTAGGATAGGATAAACACGACATCTTTGCAATGCTTCTCTTTTGTTAATTTTTTCAATTACTGCATCAATGTAATTTTGCATATGGTCTTTGATTTCAGGATTTTTTTCAACCCATTTATCAAGAGGCATATTTTTTCTGCGTGTATTCCATTCTTTGCTTGCGTAAACATAGTTTGAATAAATGTTTTTACCGCCGTCAGAACCATCTTGTGGATGACGAGGTGTGATGTGTTCTAAAGAACCAACGGAAGGTTCTACAAGAGAAATTCCGATTTGGTACGGAGTTTTTTCTAATTTTGTACCTGCATCTTTTTGTGTAAATTTAACGATAAAAGCGCTAACGTTGTCATGAGAACGTGGAACGTCTTCGGCAATCTTCAATAGTTCTTGTGCCTTATCTTGCTCAGTCATATTTTTAGTTACGTTATTAAGTTTTTCTATCAATCTTCTTCTGCGGAAAATGTAATTAGGATCTTGCTTTTCAAGAATTTCTTTTGAACTTGCAAGAAGTTTGCCCACATTTTTTGCATCATTCTCGTTTTTAATTGTTTTTGCACATTTAAACATTCGGTGAAGAATTTTTTGTTCTTCATCTTGTACTTTTTGTAAATGCTCAGGACGTACAGTGTCTAATAGTTGTCTTAAATTTTTTTTAGGTTCTTTTTTGCTCAAATTTTCAAGTATGTCAAAAACCTCTTTTTCAACAGGGTGCATTCTATCTTCAAAAGGTTTCAATAAAGCGATTGCTCTATCGCTTCTTCCTCCTAAATTTTCTTTATTTAAGTGGTTAATTTCTTTGCCGTTTATAACCCTTGTTCCACAATAAGGACAAGGTATATCTCCTAATTCTCTAATGCTTTTCCCTACAATGCTATTATCAACCGATGTAAAAGATACGTTTGCAATCGATTGAGAAGGTGTGAATGTATCAGTTTTTAAAGTTTTAATGCCAATAGGGCTTGTTTGGTACTTATTACCAAGCAAGTTAGGCATTTGAACCTTATTTAAAGACACACTGATAGGATTGAGCATACTTATATATAGCTCCTGAATGTTTATATTTGCCTTTTTTTAGCCATGCTTTTACAAAAATTTACATTAGTTAAACAATTCTTTTTAAGATTTTTTCTAACCTTTGTAATTTAAATTTATCTGTTCCGATACCACATAAAAGCATTGTCGATTTTTCATTTGTTTTTTCGTCTTCAACTTTGTTTTTGAACAAATTTTCAGAAAGCTCAAAACCGGTATAATTTTTATGTTTGATTAAAATTTTTGTAATATCACCATCAAAAAATTCAATATTTGGACAATTTTCTTTTAAATTTTCAATATTTTCGATAAGTTTTTCAATTTTTTGTCTGCCTTTTTGAGAATTTAGGTAATTTATGTTTTTTTCGATTGAATAAAGAAGGGCATAACTAGGTGAAGTTGTTGAAAATTTCTTAAGAGCTCTATCGATATCTAAATTTGTAGTTGTGTGTAGAAGCGCTGTAGGATTCAATCCTCCGGCAGTTTTGTGTAATGATTGAACCGTGAAATCAGCAATTTTTACCGCACTTTGAGGTAATTTGTCAGAGAATGGATACAATGCGCCATGTGCTTCGTCAACAATTAAATAAGTATTATGTCTATTGCAAACATCTTTTAATGCTTTTATATCGCTTACAACACCGTAATAACTAGGTGAGGTTACAATTATCGCTTTTATATCACTTTCTTGTAAAAATTTATCAAGTTTTTCTGGTGTCAAAGCCTTATAAATTCCCCAGTTTTCATCTTTTTCAAGTTCATAAAAAACCGGTGTTGTGCCTGAAAGTTCAACCGCATTTTTATGACATGGATGTGAATTATTCCAGATTAAAACTTTATCTCCTTGTTTTGCACAAGCCAAAACTGATGCTATTATGCCACTTGTAGAACCGTTTGTTAAAAATTTAGTTTTTGTTGTACCGTAAATTTTACAGGCTTTTCTCTCTGAATCAAGTAAAGCTTCCTCAGGCTCGTGAGTATCTGTTTCAGAGATATCATATTTATAAAATTGTTCAAATTTTGAAGTTATAAAAAATCTTTGCGAATGGCTTGGAGTTGTGAATAAAGAGGTTCTATATGTTTTATTGTATAACTCTGATAAGCTCATTATCCTTCACCTTCTTCTGTTTTTGTTTCTTCTTCTTCATTTGTTTTGTTAGAATTGTTAAGGTCTTCAACTCCATCCAAGCCTTCTTCTTTAATAATTTCTTGAAGAAGAGCATTTGTATAGCCGATATCTTTTTCTTTAACAATTGTTTTAGAAGATTCAATCATTGCGCCAATAAGCCATCCGAGTCCGTACATAACAAGAACCGCAGGCACTACAGCCGATGCTGAACATACAATACTTGTGTAATTTATTCCGCCATTTTTTATTAATGAGCAAGTACCAATTACAAGTAAAGTTGAGCAAGCAAGCAATAAACTAAGATTTTGTTTGTACTTAATAACTTTCATGGGTTATTTGTTTTCTGCTTCCATATTTTTATTCATACAATATTGAATTAATGTCATTTTATCAACATTTACTTGATGTACAAATCTTCCTGATAAAATGAATTTACCTGAATCTTGTTTTTCCATACGAATTGGTTGCAATATGCAAGATACAGTTTGTTCTTCGTTTAGAACGATTTCAACTTTATATTCATTATCAAGGTTTATAGATTCACTAGCTAAGAATTTCAAACCACCTGCAGATAAGTCTACTGTAGAGATGTTGTAAACTTTGTCTGTAGTTAAATCTCTCATTGTAGTTTCTGTTAAGAATTTAATACGAGTGAATTGACGTCTTTGTAAAAATCTATGTTTTATAGGGTTTTCAATGAACAATTCGTTATCTTTAATTTCAGAAGCGTAAGAAGAAAAGAATAAAATACCGTTTTGAGTATGAGAATAGAATTCACAGATATGGTTTAAATTAATACCATTTGTGGGGTATTTCATTTTCATCTTAAAACCTTTTGGTGTAACTTCTGTTACGGCACCCATATTTGTAAAATTAAAGTCATTAGGTACGATTGTTACGTCTTGGTCAATTTTTACTAATTCGTTCATTATATAAACCTTTCTTTATTAATTTCTTACAACTTTTACTATACCCACTGATTTAGTTTTTATATTTGAACTAATTTCATTATACGACATAATTGCAAATTGTGGATAGTAATTTTCAATTAAGTTTCTAAATGCTAATCTGATTGCGGCAGAACATAAAATTACAGGTTGACAGCCATAAGTTGTAATAGCTTTTTGAATTTCTGTGTCTAAACTGTTGAATAAGTGTTTTGAATAAGACGGATCAACTGTTAGACTTCTTCCATCCGGTGACATACCTTGTGCAAGAGTTCTTTCTACATCCGGTGACAAGATTATCGCCATTAATTCTCCGTTATCTGCAACGTTTTGTTTGCAAATACTTCTTGCCAATGCATGACGAACTTGTTCTGTTAAGTAACTATAATCTTTGCTGTATTTAGATTGTAAACTAATAGTTTCCAAAATAGTTTTCAAGTCACGAATAGTAACACGTTCACGCAACAAGTTTTGAAGAATTTGTTGGATATCTCCAATAGTCATATCCTTCAACAAATCGTCTACATAAGCATCTGATACATCTTTTCTTAAATTGTCGATAAGTTGTTGAACATCGTTTCTTGTTAAGATATCTGCTGCATTCTTCTTGATAACTTCTGTTAAGTGTGTTGATACAACTGCAGAAGGGCTTACAACTGTATAACCATATGCTTCTGCCATATCTTTTTGTTCTTCTTCAATCCATAAAGCAGGTAAACCAAATGCAGGTTCTACGGCGCTAATACCTTTAATATTAGGGTTATCTTCTCCACCCATTGCATTCATAGCAAGACTTCTGTCAGGATATACTTCACCTGCTTCAATTGGTACACCTTTTAACTTGATTTGGTATGTGTTTGGTGATAATTGAAGGTTATCTTTTACCCTAATTGAAGGTAGTACAATACCTAAATCTAAAGCTGTTTGACGTCTGATTTGAGCGATACGTTCAAGTAAGTCACCGCCCATTTCAATTTGTAATAAAGGTACAAGTCTGTAACCAACTTCAATTTCAATTGTTTCAACGTTAAGTAACTCCATAACGCTTTCACGAGTCGCTCTTTTGTTTCTTTTACCCAATTTCTCAGCCTTTTCAGCTTCAATTTTAGCCTGTGCTTCTGCAGCAATAGCGGCTTTTTTCTCTTTATGTTTAAAGCTTGCCCAACTACCTAAGCCAATACTGATTAAAATGAATGGAACTGTCGGCATTCCGGGGATTATACCCAAAACTAAAAGCAAACCAGAAACAACACCTAAAACTCTAGGATCAGAGAACATTTCTTTGCCGATATCTTGAGATAACGATTCGTCTTTACCTGTTGCTCGTGATACAATCAAACCTGTTGCAACTGATATCAAAAGAGCAGGAACTTGTGATACCAAACCATCCCCTACTGTTAAGATCGTGTATGTCGTTAGGGCTGTTGAAAAATCCATTTTCAACATAACCATACCGATAATTAAACCACCGATAATGTTAATAATAGTGATTAAGATACCGGCTGTAGCATCACCTTTAACGAACTTAGAAGCACCATCCATAGTACCATAGAAGTCTGTTTCTCTTTCTAATGATTTTCTTCTGTTTCTGGCTTCTTCTTCCGTAATTAATCCGTTATTCAAATCGGCATCAATACTTAATTGTTTACCTGGCATTTTATCCAATGTAAAACGTGCTGTTACTTCAGCAACACGAGTTGCACCACCTGTGATTACCATAAAGTTAATCAAAACAAGGATTACGAAGATAACGAAACCTACAACGTAGTTACCACCTACAACGAATTCCCCGAATGAGTGAATTACGTTACCGGCTTCACCATAAAGTAAAATAAGTCTTGTAGAACTGATATTCAAACCCAATCTAAATAGTGTTGCGATTAACAAAACGGTCGGGAAACTTGAATAATCAAGAGGTTCTTTGGTATAAAGACAAACAAGCAAAATGATTACTGAAAGCGAAATGTTGATAGTTAATAAAATATCCAACATTGCAGGAGGTAACGGAATAACCATCATTAAAACAATGAACACTAAGCCTATGGCAAGTGAGATATCATTGTTTTTTAATAATTCTGAAAGTTTTCCGAAATTCATTTTGTTCTTTTACCTTCGCCCAAGTTTAATGTTTTCTGTGGTTGTATACATATGCAAGAATTTCTGCCACAGCTTGAAACATATCTGATGGTATTATATCATTTATTTCAACTAATTGGTAGAGGGTTCTTGCAACAAGTCGATTTTCTACTATAGGAATTCTGTTATTTTGAGCAATCTCTCTTATCTTAAGAGCTATCTCATCAACGCCTTTGGCTACTACGTAAGGTGCAGGTTTTTGAGTTCTATCGTATTTTATCGCAACAGCATAATGTGTCGGATTTGTTACAACTACATCGGCAGTAGGTACTGCTGACATAATTTGTTGTTGCAAAATTTGTTGTCCCATTGCTCTGATTTTGCTCTTAATTTTAGGATCCCCTTCGGTTTCTTTGAATTCATCCTTGATTTCTTGTTTTGTCATTTTAATGGATTTTTCAAATTGGTAGGTTTGAAATTTTAAATCTAAAAGCCCGATAATAAGCATCGCTAAACACATATTCAAAAACATTTGCGCTAAAATGCTACCTATTACTGAGAATACAACTTCAGGAGTTGCACCTAAAAGTGCATAAAGTTCGTCCAATCTGGAGTGGACAACAGAATATCCACAAGCTCCAACAATACAAACTTTTAGAATAGATTTTGCAAGTTCTACCATTTTTTGCGGTTCAAACGGATTTAATAATTTTTTTAAACCGTCAACCCATTTTTTAGGTGAAACGTTTTCAAATTTAGGTGTTATTTTATCAATAGCAAAAATCTTACCGATTTGAAGTCTAATCGAAACGACAGTAAGTATAAATGCTGAAACCATAAATGGTAAAACCGCTTCCGCCATAATTCTTACGTATGGCGCTAAAAGCCCGATGAACTCGTCTGTATTTATTTCTTTAGGGTTTAAGTTGGTGAAAGAATAGTGTAAAGCAAGTATAAAACGATTCATTATCCAACCTGAAAAAGCACCTAAAAGCACTAGACTTATTGTTACGGTAACAGATGACATTAAGTCTTTACTTTTGGCTACATTACCCTTCTCACGTTCTTTCTCCCGTCGTCTGGGTGTGGCTTCTTCGGTTTTATCTGCGGCATCGTTTGCCATTTATGCTATCTTATCCTTTCCTTTAAAATAACCCTGCGACCTGTGTTAGAACCTTTTCCAACAATATTCTGGAGTATTCTGCAATTGGGCGCATAAATATCATACATAACAAAAGTCCAACATATATTTTTAATGGCATTGCGACCATAAAGATGTTCATTTGTGGCATTAATTTTGAAACAAAACCCAATAAAATATCTTTGATTAATAAAACACTAAAAATCGGCATTGATATTCCAATAGCGATTACAAACATTTGACCTGTCATATAGATTACTCTTTGAACTAATGTTCCGTCAAAAATAAAAGAATAACCTATAGGAACGTGTGCAAAACTGCTATATACAGCCGAAAATAACCATTGATGAGCATTCAAACTGATAAAAATTAAAGTTAAAAGTATAGTGAATGCTTGAGCGATAATCGGTGATGTTGTTCCTGATGCAGGGTTTAAAGCTTGGCTGATTGATAAACCCATTTGAATTGAAAACATGTTTGCCCCAAGTTCAGCAGCAAGAAACACTAAATTTGCGCAAAAACCGATGATATAACCAATTGCGAACTCCTTAATCATTACAACCGTTAAACCTGCAACATCATGCGGTATCATAAATTGTGTATGCCCTTGCACAAATGGATAAATTATGAATGCGATAAAGCAAACAAGCCAAATTTTAATCTGCATAGGGATTGGATAAGTCGAAAATAAAGGTGCAGAAGTCAATAGACCGCTAATTCTTGTAAAAACAGCCATAAAAACGATAATATTTGCAGGTGTGAAAATTTGTAATAATGAAAAATCCACTTGTGACCTCTATTTTATCAACCCTGGAATCATATCAAAAAATTCATTTGTTGTTTGAATAACTAAGTTCATCATCCAAGGCATTAGCATAATCAATGCAATTACACCGGCAATGATTTTAGGTACAATTGTAAGAGTTGATTCTTGAATTTGTGTGATAGTTTGAAAAATACTAACGGTTAAACCGACAACAATGCCGACAAGTAGAACCGGAGTTGAAATTTCCAAAATCAGCACAAACATTTTTTGTAAAAGTGTTATAACTATATCTTGTTCCATTATTTTTCCTCAATTCTAACTTGCTGCTGCAAAGCCTTCTACAAGTGATTTTATGATTAAGTACCAACCGTCAACCATTACAAACATAATCAGCTTGAATGGTAAAGCAATTGTTGTTGGTGGTAAGAACATCATACCCATTGATACTAAAACACTGGAAATAACAATGTCTATTACCAAGAATGGCAAGAAAATTACAAAACCAATTTTGAATGCTGTATTTAATTCACTGATAATAAATGACGGAATTAAAACATAAGTTGGAACATCATCAATGTTTTTAGGTTTGTCAATTTTAGCCATTTTTACAAACAATGCAAGTTCTTTTTCGTCAGTTTGAGCAAACATAAATGCTCTAACCGGTTTTAAACCTCTGTCCAGTGCAGCTTGTTGTGTAATCTGATTGTTCATATAAGGTTGCAAGGCTTCTTGATTAATTTTATTGATGGTTGGAGCCATAACAAAGAATGTTAAAATTAATGCTAAGCTTATCAAGACTTGGTTTGGAGGTAAAGAACCTGCCCCTAAAGCTTGTCTGGTAAGCGCCAAAACAATTGCAATCCTTACAAAAGCTGTTGTCATAATAAAGATACTTGGTGCTAAAGTTAAAATAGTCAACCAAATAAGGATTTGAATACCGTTAGAAAAATCTTGAGGCGTGTTAGCAGGTTGCATTCCTATATTAATGTTAGGAAATGACAAGGCTGCACTTGCCATTGGTGCAAACATAAATAGCGCACCTACGGTAAACAATACCTTTCTCAATAAATTTTTGTTCATTTTATCCCTAATTTCAGTTTTTGTGATAGTTATCCTTTTTTATTCTAAAGGATTTTTATATTTAGGGCTATTTATTAAATTTTAGTAACAAAAAACTCGGTTGTTTTTATCAACCGAGTTTTCCAAAAAATCTATGAAGTTAACTATTTGCTTTCTACTGCATAAACGCTAACTTGTTTTCTATCACGTCTGTGTGGTTCGAATTTTACTTGACCGTCGATTAAAGCGAACAATGTATCATCAGAACCGATACCTACGTTGTTACCTGGGTGGATTTTAGTTCCTCTTTGGCGAACAATGATATTGCCAGTTTTAACCATTTCACCGCCGAATTTTTTAACGCCTAAACGTTGAGCTTCGGAATCACGACCGTTACGGGTAGAACCCATCCCTTTCTTATGTGCCATTTTATACCTACTTTCTAATTAAATATTACCGTAATAACTTTTGAATTATGCTTCTGTTGTTTCTGCAGTTTCAGCTGCTTTTTTAGAAGCTGTAGTTCTGATTTTGTTAATCATAACTCTTGTGTATTGTTGTCTGTGACCACGTTTTACACGGTAACCTTTTTTAGGTCTTTGTTTGTAAACGATAATTTTCTTAGCTTTGTCATTACCCATGATAACGCCTTCAGCACTTGCATTTTTTACGTATGGTTGACCAACTTTTGATTTTTTACCGTTAACTACCATAACAACTTTGTCAAATACAACTTTGTCATCTTTTTCGCCTTCAAGTAGTTCTACGTCTAAGTAACGACCTTCTTCTACTTGGTATTGTTTTCCGCCAGTTTCTACAATTGCGTACATTTTTAAATCCCTTTCTATTTGAGGAATCGCAACCTTTTTCGGGTTTTTAAGAGCGATTTACCTATCTAACTATTATACTTTTTGTAACCCTATTATTTACCGCTAAAATTCCGCTGTCAAGCATGTTTTAAAATATTTTTTAACAAATATTTGTGTCACTATGAATCGGTTCCAGAGTTTATGTAAACTGTATTTTGATTTATTCATGTTATCGTGGGAGTAACGTCTTACTCTACCTTACCTGTTACACTCTCTAATGTTTGACTTTACTTCCTCTCTCAAAACAATTGTTAATTGTTTTGTTCGGCAGAGTCGAAAATCCGCTATTCAAAAATCCTCTTCCATAAAGGCTTTTGACGTTCTTCTAAATATTCAATTCTTTTTGCTAATCGTTTATTGTCTTCTAAAAGTTGTTCGATTTGTTGAGCTAATTTTTGATTATCTTTTTTATACTCACCTGCTTCAATTAATTTGTCTGAAAATTGTGATGCATCTATATGGTTTTTGATATCATCCGTAATCTTTCCGGCAACAGCTTCTGCAAGCATTTGAAGAGTTTGATTTGTAACATTCAAGGTTACATTTCTAACTTCCGGAATTTGTTGAGGTGTAGTTTCAAGTGCTGTAGATTGAATTTCTTCATCTTCTTTTTCAGGTATTTCAAGCGGTGTTTTATGTATACGGTAACAAATTTGTTCGTTTGTGTACCCTTGAGATTTTAAACTGATACCTCTTTTTATTTTCAAAATTCCAATGTCATCAAAGAATACAGTACCGTCTTTTGCCTCATAAATAGGATCAACTTGCCAATCTTTTACAAAATTTTCAAGTGCTCTTAGGTCAATATAGTAGTTATCTTCATTTAATTTTTTTAAAACATCTTCTTTTCTATACATTTTATGCCTTTTTAGTAATTTTTAAGTTTTCTTTGAATATCTCTGTTTTGTGTTTTTTTAGTTATGTCTTCACGCTTGTCGTAAAGCTTTTTACCTTTTGCTAAACCGATTTCAAGTTTTGCATAGCCTCTTGTTAAAAACAATTCCAGCGGAACAATTGTGTAACCTTCTTTTTTTATCTTCATTTCTATTTTTAGAATTTCTTTTCTGTTTAAAAGAAGTTTTCTTGTTCTTTCAGGTTCGTGGTTATATCTGTTACCTTGTTCGTATTTTGAAATGTGGCAGTTGTACAAAAAGATTTCACCTTTTTCAATTTTAGCAAAGCTGTCTTTTAAGTTTACTGCACCTTTTCTGATAGATTTAATTTCAGTCCCAGCAAGTACGATGCCGGCAATGAATTTATCAAATATAAGAAAATCGTGGAAAGCTTTTCTGTTTGTAGATATAACTTTTTTGTCCATAGCTAAATTATACCGCAAACTTTGAACCTTGCCAAGAGTCCCGACGAATTAATTCTGCATCAATTTTGTTTAAACATTCAAATTTTTTACCAATCCACTTAGGCTCTACAAGTGTTGATTTTAATCCGCTTCCCGCAATTCTGTGTAACGTTGTTTCCGGTGGTAAAAGTTCAATTGCATCACAGCAAAGATTTACGTATTCCATTTCGTCCATAAATTCAAATTCGCCACGCTCGTACATTCTTGTAATTTCAGTTCCACGAAGTCCGCATATCATATGAAGTTTGATGCCGGCTACTCTTAATTTTGCCAAAAGCTTTATTGTTTCCATCATTTCTTCATGAGTTTCCCACAGCCCGAAAATTACGTGAACACAAGTGTTAATTCCTCGCTCTTTTGTCATTTCATAAGCTTTTAAGAAGCAATCTAAATCGTGTCCACGATTAATTCTTTCTAAAGTCTTGTTATGCATTGATTGAAGTCCGTACTCAATCCAAGTTTCGTACTTGTCTTTATAGCCTGCAATTAAATCAAGTTTTTCTTCATCAACACAATCCGGACGGGTTCCTATCGAAATTCCAACGATATCAGGGTGGTCTAATGAGGCATCATAAATCGTTTTTAGCTCTTCAACAGGTTTGTAAGTATTTGAAAACGATTGAAAATAAGACATATATTTTACAGCCTTAAAGCGGTCTGTAAGGTATTGAGCGCCAAAATCCAGTTGCTCTTTTATAGACATATTTGCAGAGTGAGATTGTGAAAAACTTCCTCCGTCATCACAATAAATGCAACCGTGTTTGCCGTTTTGACGGTTTGGACACGAAAAACCGGCGTCAAGTGTTATTTTGTAAACCTTAACGCCGAATTTTTCTTTTAAATATTCGCTAAATTGGTTGTAGCGTTTTTCTGTTCCGTGAAAAAACATTACAAATTAGTTGTTTTCGCCTTCAGCTTCTTTTGGAATAGGGTAAACATAGTGTTCACCGCAAGCTGGGCATACAACTTCTTGTTGTTTACCGTCTTCTAAAACTGCTACTTCAAATAATTGTTTACAACCTGATTGTGTGCATCTGATAGCCCAAGTTGGTCTTACAAGTCTTGCCATTTTTTAATTTCTCCTTTTTTCTTAATCTTATCACAGTAAATAAAAATTGTAAAATATAGATGTGTTGAACTATGGTTAAAGGCTGAAATTTTTTGAAAATAAGTGTTATAATGGGCGTAGAACAAGTGGCAATTAGCAGAAGCTAAAATTTTACATCACTTTGTTTAGTTTTTCGTTTTTAAAGTAAAGAGTTACTATAAAAATCAATAACAGCATGATTAATTTCGTCATACGCATCACCTCCTTCTTGATGTCAGAACCGTTAATCATAAAAGTTCTGTGATGTCCACTTGTCTACATTGAATTAATTATTTTATAAAAAGGCGGAGCCGTGAAACGGCTCCGCCTTTTTATTGTTATTTATCTTGTTCAAATTATTTATGGTCAAACATTTGTTTAATGCCGTCAACTGAAGATAGAACTCCTGTTGCTTCATAAGGCATATAAACAACTTTGTTGTCTTGACCTGATGCGATACCTTTTAATGTTTCAAGGTATTTCATTGCGATTAAATATTGATCAGGTTTACCTTTATCACCAATTGCGTTGATGATTAATTCAACAGCTTGTTTTTCACCTTCTGCTTCAAGTACACGAGCTTTTGCAACACCGTCTGCTCTCAAGATTGCAGCTTGTTTTTCACCTTCTGCTTTGTTGATAGCGGCTTCTTTTTCCCCTTGAGCTTGAAGAATTGCAGATTGTTTCATACCTTCTGATTCAAGGATTACAGCACGTTTTTCACGTTCTGCTTTCATTTGTTTTTCCATGGCAGCTTGAATATCAGCCGGTGGATTGATGTCTTGAAGTTCAACACGGTTAACTTTTACACCCCATTTATTAGTGGCTTCGTCTAAGATTTCTCTTAATTCTTGGTTAATTTGGTCACGAGAAATAAGTGTTTCGTCTAAGTCTAGCTTACCAACTAACTGTCTTAAGTTTGTTTGAGTTAATTTTTCAATAGCGTCTAACAAATTTGAAATTTCGTAAACCGCAGATTTTGCATCAACGATTTGGAAGTATAATAATGCGTTAATGCTGATTGTAACGTTATCTTTTGTAATTACGTTTTGTCTTGGAAAATCGTAAACAGTTTCTCTTTTGTTAATGCTTTTTAGAATTTTGTTGTATGAGTAAACTTGACCGTCTAAGCCTTTTTGTCTTTCTTTCCATTCAATTCCGCAAGGTGCATCAATGAATGGGATAATGAAGTTTAGCCCCGGAGTTAAAGTTTTGTGGTATTTACCTAAACGTTCAATGATAACTTCTTCCATTTGTTTAACAATGATTACACCAAACTTGATGTAAGCGATTGCAAGAACAATTAATAAAATTAATAAAATGTCCATTTTTTCTCCTTATTTTTGTTTAACATACATAGTTAAACTGTCGTTTTTAGTAATTTCAACCTCTGAACCTTCCGGAATTTCTTCGTCGTGTAAAGTGCGAGCTTCCCAGCGTTCGCCATAGATTGAAATAGCTCCTTCGTTTTTGTTAATTGTTTTTATAGCTTTTGCAGTTTTGCCAATATATTGACCTTCCATACCTGTTTCTTGTTCTTTTGTAGCTTTTTGATTTTTAGCCAAAAGAGGTCTAAATATTAAAAGTGAAACAAGTGAACATATTGCAAATAAAGGTACTAACACAACTTTAGATGTTACCCATACTGCTACAATTGCAGTTATGAATGCCCCAACTGACATACTTAAAAAGAATGTGAAAGGTACAAACATTTCTAAAATTAGAGTTATAACCCCTGCGCAAGCCCAGAATTGCCAAAGAGTCATTTATTATTCTTCTCCTACCAATTCGTTCATAGCATCAACCATTGCATCAATGTCGATACCGTGAACTTTAGCGCCTGCTTCTAAGTTTTCAAAGTGTGCTGCTGCACAACCGATACAACCCATACCGAATTTTTGGAATACTTCAACTGTTTCAGGATGGTTTTGTACTATTTCCATAATACCCATATCTTTTGTAATTTTAGCCATAATTATTTTCTCCTTATCCTTTATGTTGACTTTCTATAAAATATTATTAAAAACATTCTACATAATAATAATGAAAATGTAAATAAGATTAATGATTAATTTTGACAAAAATGTTGACTTTAAAAAAAATATCATTAAAAAGAGAATACAGGATACTACATAAAGCACTAGAGAAGAAGAGGATAAGATTATGGAACAAATTTTAAGAAATTTTTTTAACAATGATTCAGTATGTTTAGGATTATGCGATTTACAACGTAAAATTGCAGGTGTAAGTTTTGATAATCCTCCTGCACATATGCAACAAACAAGAGTTCAAGCTCCGCAACCGCAAGTATATCATCAAGCTTATGCACAATCTTACGCTCAACAACAAGTTCAACCACAACCACAACAAAGAATGTCATTATCTCAATATTTTGCACAACAACAACGTGAATATGCCGCAAAACAAGCTTATGCATCTCAAAAACAAACTATGGTTGCACCACAAGCATCAAGAAATCCTTATGGCTTGCAACAACAATCTTTTCAACAATCTTTGCAACAACCACAACAAGTTCAAAGAGAAGTTTATGTTCAACAATCATCTAACGTAGAATCATACATCCAACAACGACCAACTCACTCTCAACCTAAAACAACAACCATAATCAACGGAAATATGAAAAAAGTTATTTCAGCTGCAGTCCCTGCACGCAGATGATTGTTACAGGTGGGCTGTTTAAGCCTGCCTGTAAGCTTAAAAGAGGCGCCGATTGCTTTAGCAATCGGCGCCTCTTTATTTAAATAATATGTGAGAAAGTATTAAAGTAGTCAGATATAACGTTTATAAGCATTGGAAGAATCCACATAAGGATTGCCGCACCAAAAACCGGTTTGAATAAGAAGGACAATTGGAAAACGTTAACTTGCGGAGCTGTTTTTGAAATTACACCTAAGATGATATCCTGCCCCAATGTTGCTAGAAGTACAGGTGATGCAATTTGTAGCCCCATGTATAAAACATTAGATGATAAACTTATCAAATAATCCATATTTACAAGTTTGTTTAAAGGAATTGTGCTTGCATAAATAGGGAAAATTTCAAAACTTTTGTCGATTGCTTGGAATAACCAGTAAGCTCCGCCAATTTGTAAGAAAATTACAATACCAAGTACACCGAAAAATCTACCTAAAATAGAAACTTGGCTTGATGTTGTGGGATCTAAAACCATGGCAGAAGACAAACCCATTTGCATATTAATCATATCGCCACCTGCTTCAATTGCAGCAAGGATTAATTGTGCCATAAATCCAATAATCATACCAGCTGCTGCGTTTAAGATTAATGCTAATAACAAATCGCCGTGAGCAGGTTGACCTTGCGGGTTAACCATAGGTAAGAAAATTAAGGTTAAAAGAAAAGATAATCCTAGTTTTACAAGCCCCGGAATTTCTTTTCTGTTTAGAACAGGTGCAAATCTTACAAAACCCAACATTCTTGCAAAGATAACCAGTCCACCGCACATATTAGCGATGAACCCCGGTATCAAAGAGTTAAGTTGTGTAATGAATCCTTCCATTGTTATTGATTGTACCTATTCATAATTTTTTGTGTTTCCATGAAGTCTGTTTTTGGTTCCATTACGCCAGATGCTTTGTCATAACGTTGGAATTGATTTTTCCCGTTTCTGTTGTAACCGGGTTTTCCGCTGGTCATACGTTTAAATTCGTCTTTGTCCGGTTTTTTGAATTGATCTTGCATTTCATTTGCAAAAGGTCGTGTATACTTGTAATAATCAGCCGGCAAAACGTAGGTGTCATTTTTAGGAACTACGTTAAACGCCAAAGCCATACCGTCAGTGAATAAGTTTGTCAAAATTCTGACAAATCCGACACCACCGATTACGATTACAAGGAATACTGCCAAAATTTTAGGTGCAGCGGCAATAGTTTGTTCTTGAACTTGGGTTACGGCTTGTAAGATACCGACAACAAGACCGATACCGGCAGCTACAAGTACGCACGGCATTGAGATTGAAAGCATTACGACAAAACCTCTCGCCATATATTCCATTAACATTTCCATAATTTTTACCTCTTTTTGTAGTCAATAAGCGTTTAAGCCTTTAAGTGAATAAGTCGAACTATAATTTAATATGAACCGACTTATCGTCTTTTTAGTTATAGCTTTGTACTAAACCTTGAACAATCAGCGCCCAACCGTCAACTGCAATAAAGATAAGTAGTTTGAACGGTAAAGAAATGATTGTTGGTGACAACATGAACATACCCAGTGCTAACAGGATGTTTGCTACAACCAAGTCTAATACGATAAATGGTACAAATACGATAAAACCGATTTCGAAAGCTGTTTTCAACTCACTAATGATGTAAGCCGGAGCAACTTGCCAAATTGTTATTTCATCCGGACTTTCAGGTCTGTCGTTTCCTGAAAGTTCTATAAAGAATGCTAAATCAGTTTCACGGGTTTGTTTTAGCATAAATTCTTTCAGTGGTTTAGAACCTTTTTCGATAGCTACAATTAAGTTCTTAGTTTGTTTGTAAGGTGCTTGACCTTGTTCATAACATTGTTGGAAAACAGGTCCCATTGTGTAGAACGTCAAAATCATGGACAAACCGATGATTACAATTGATGGTGGAACTGATTGTGTACCCATCGCAGTTTTTAACATTGAAAATACAATGATAAACCTTAAAAAACTTGTCATACAAGCAAACACAAATGGTAAAATCGAAAACATTGACATTACCAAAAGCATTTGTATAACTGGATTTATATCCTTAAAAATGTCTGACATACTATTTCTACCTTCTTTTTAACTGATTAATAATTTACGCCTTGTGAGTCTAAATTAGCTTTATCTATTTCATCTAATTCACTAGTATCATTTGTAACTATGTTGTTAGAATCTAATTTAGATATTAATGTTGTTCTTTCTAAATCTGCTGCAATCAAAAAGCGTTCCGAACCTGCTTTTATGATGTACAGAGTTTTTCTTGAAGTAAGCCCTAAGCCGTCTTCAATTGATAACAAACCTCTTCTATTACCGGTGAAGTTAGTTATTGCAAACTTTTTGTAAGCAAATAGAGCGAAACAAATTAGCCCTATCATTGCCATTGTGTATACCGTGAAATTTAAAATATAGTGTCCCATTTGTTAATCCTTTAATGATTTTTTGTTTAAAGTCTATAAGCTGTTAAGCACTAAAGCAGATAAGTCGAGCTATAATCTGAAGTACCGTTAGTCCTTATCGTCTTTTTATATGTCTTCATCATCAAGTTCAAAGTCGCTGTAGTCGAAGTCTTCATCGCCTTGAGCTTCTTCTTGAGGCATATCACCCATTTCGTGCATTGGTTCCATTTCATCTGAATGCATTTCCATTTCATTTTCAGAAATCGGTTCTTGATGCATTTCTGGCATTTCTTGAGGTGCCGGTGCTGAAGGTGCATCTGCAAAGATATGATTAATTTTTACGCCATATCTGTCGTTTACAATAACAAGTTCGCCTGTAGCGATTGTTTTTTCTTCAACTTTAAGAGTGATGTTGTTGTTGTAAACAGAGCCTATGTCAACGACTAAGCCGTCCTCTATATTTTTTAATTCACCCAAAGAAATTTTTACTTTGTCGAATTCTGCGCCCATTTCAACCTGAATGCTATCCCAAAGGTTTGTTGGCGGCATGTTTGAAGCCATTTCTTCTTCTCCTCCGTTATCTACTGAAATAATTAATGCTGGGTTTGGGGCTATTCTAAAATCTTTTTCGTAGCCCATATATTGTAATTTCATAAATTGAATATTACTGTTATCCAAAACAACAATGTCTTCAACTTCTAATGATTTTAAATCACGTACCATAAAACAAGTTGTTCCGACAGATATGTTAACCTCAACCAAACTTCCCAAGAAAGATTCATTAGAAAACTTTTGTTCACCCTTTTGAATTTCTTGAGGTGTGATTAATGTGCTAGGGAAAGATACAATAACTTTTCCGCACATATTAGTTTCTTCATTTTTAACCATAAAGGTTAGATGTACTGTGTTGAATTTTTTAATTGTTCCATCATATTGTTGCGGTACAAAGTTAGAACTGATGAAATTGTATAAGTTGTCGTTATACGCAGTTACTAACTTAGCCTCAAGTTCTGTAATCTGGTTTATTTGGAAAGGTTTTTTAGAAGAACCTAAACTTTTTTCCAAAATAACTCTAACTGCTTTGTCAGAACTTCTTATGTAAACTTCGTTTTTAGCATCAACTTTGATTTTGGTTACAAAGTAGCTATCTTCTTGGAAAAGAGCGTTCATATTTTGGCTGACAGAAATAAGTTTGAAGTGTAAACCGCCCAAAAGAAAGTCATCAGATGCGTTTTGAAGCGCATTGTTAAATGCACTGTCAAACCAGCTGAATTCAGCCAATAATTGTTCTGTACTTGTACTTAACGCTTCTGTCATTTCCCCGTAAGTCCCTTTTGGGTTTATACTTATTACTTTCCCGTTTATAGCATAGTTGTATTTCTGTAAAGTGGCATCATTCGTTTAGAGGATTTTGTTTGAAGCCAATAAGTCAAATTAGAATATAAAAATTCCATTCAAAAACAAATAAACACGTATTATCTTAACACTTATAGTCTTATAGCTTTCAAGAAGTATTGCATTAATTATTTTTTGTAATACAATTGTTGCGTAGATATACTTTTACAAACAAAAGGAGAACTCAAATGAGTGAAAGAAAATTAGTAGGAACAGGCGAAATGTTCAAAAAAGCATTAGCTGGCGGTTACGCTATCGGTGCTTACAACGTTAACAACATGGAAATTTTACAAGGTATTGCAGAAGCAGCTGAAGAAACTCGTTCACCAATCATTTTACAAGTTTCAGCAGGTGCTAGAAAATATGCTAACCAAACATACTTAATCAAATTAGTTGAAGCTGCATTAGCTACAACAACAGTGCCTATCGCATTACACTTAGACCACGGTGCAGACTTTGAAATTTGTAAAGCTTGTATTGATGGCGGTTTCTCATCAGTAATGATTGATGGTTCAAGATTCCCATTCGACGAAAACGTAGCAGTTACAAAAAAAGTAGTTGAATACGCTCACGAAAGAGGAGTTTCAGTAGAAGCTGAACTTGGTAAATTAGCTGGTGTTGAAGATGACGTTAAAGTTTCTGATAAAGATGCTAAATATACAAACGTTAAAGAAGCAGTTGAATTCGTAAAACAAACCGGTTGTGATTCATTAGCAATCGCTATTGGTACTTCACACGGTGCTTACAAATTCAAAGGTGAAGCTAAATTAGACTTTGACAGATTAAAAGAAATCAAAGATGCATTGGCTGAAGCTGGTTACCCAGATTACCCAATCGTATTACACGGTTCATCATCTGTACCAAAAGAATTCGTAGAAAAATGTAATAAATTCGGTGGTAACTTACCTGATGCACAAGGTGTTCCAGAAGATATGTTGAACTATGCTTCTAAACATGGTGTAGCTAAAATTAATATTGATACAGACTTACGTTTAGCTATGACTTCTACTATCAGAGAATTTTTCATTGAACACCCTGAAAAATTCGACCCACGCGAATACATGGGACCTGGTAGAACTGCAGTTAAAGAAATGGTTATGCACAAAATGAGAGATGTATTAGGTACAGCTGGACACGCTGATGACTAATAATTAACTCGATTTATTTATAAACAGTTATAAACATTCAAAAAGGTTGAACAGAGAAATCTATTCAACCTTTTTATTTTCAACAAGTGTTTTCTTTACATTTATATTAAGATGATATCAAGATGATTAAATTTTGAGTATTTTTATAATATAATTATATCAATAGGTACATTAATAGAGGAACTAGATGAAAAAGTTTAATTTAACTACATTTATATTTATTGCACTTATAGCAGGTATTCTTGTTGGGTGGTTATTTCCAGCTTTTGCAATAAAAACAGCACCCTTGGCAAAAATATTTTTAAATATGATTAAAATGATTATTGCACCATTATTATTCTCAACACTTGTTGTCGGAATTGCTGGACATGGTGATGTTAAAAGTCTTGGTAAAATTGGTTTAAAAACTTTGATTTATTTTGAAATAGTTACGACCTTTGCATTGGTTATTGGTTTAGCCATGGGTAATATTGTTAAACCTGGGGTTGGATTAGAAAATGTTGTGGCAGCAAGTGCGCATGATATTCAAGCGGCTCAACACATGGCGACAATTAATCCTAATAACTCCTTATCTGGCATGATTATTGGAATGTTTCCAACTTCAGTAATCAAAGCTATGGCAGACGGAAACTTATTACAAATAGTTATTTTCTCACTATTCTTTGCAGTTGCAATTTGTGCAGTTGGAAAATCTGCAAAACCTGTGTTAGACGTATTAAACGCTACTGCAAAAGTTATGTTTAAATTTACGGAATATGTAATGTATTTTGCACCATTTGGTATTTTTGGCGCAGTTGCATCTGCTATTGGTATAAATGGTATAAGCGTTTTAAAAAGTTATGGAAAAGTAATATTCTGTTTATACACAGCACTTATAATATTTGTATTTTTTGTATTGCATTTTGTTTGTCATTTGGTTAAAGTACCTTTCTTTAAACTTATGTCAGCAATTAAAGACCAAATTTTACTTGCGTTTACAACAACTAGTTCAGAGGCTGCATTACCAAAATCAATGGAAATTTTGGAAAAATTTGGTGTTCCAAGAAATATCGTAAGTTTTGTTATGCCGACAGGATATACTTTTAATTTAGACGGAAGTACATTAGGTGTATCTGTTGCGGTATTATTTTCAACACAATTAGTAGGTATTAACTTGAACCTTGAACAACAACTTGCTATGATGTTAGCATTAATGTTTGCAAGTAAAGGTATTGCAGGCGTTCCAAGGGTTTCTTTAATTGTACTTGCGGGTACTTTAACAACATTTAACTATCCAATTATTGGGGTAGCAATTTTATTAGGTATTGACCATATTCTTGATATGGGTAGAACTACTATTAACTTAATTGGTAACTGCGTTGCAACTGTTGTTATTGCTCGTTGGGAAAATCAATTTGACGATGAAAAAATGCATAAATTTATTGCACGAGAAAAACGTCGTAAAGAACTTTTATCTTATTTTGCATCAAAAAAGACAGCGAAAGCTGCATAATTATATAATTAGAATAGAGGAAGAATATAAATGACTGAAAATGAAAAAAAAGAGTTTAAAGATACTCTTAATTTACCAAAAACCACATTAGACATGCGCGCAAACGCCACTAAAAAAGAACCTGAAACTCAAAAATTTTGGGAAGAACATAAAATGTATAAAA
>OIYV01000366.1_pt1 | contig 27600 bp, 34 predicted proteins | sample 1588251 | NCBI WGS metagenome assembly OIYV01 (sample SAMN03283282) | human gut metagenome | biome: human-associated habitat; material: feces | host: Homo sapiens | place: Peru | collected 2012
TTATACAAAACCATTAACAATATATAATAATTCAGGTAAGAAGTTTAAATGGTATAATGTAACTCAAGGTATAAATGATTTAGAGGATGAAACATATAACTTTGTAACTGGTACAGTACCAAGTTCTACTACATATGCTTCAGTAACAATAACAACAGGAACTCCCTCATAAGAGTTCTTTTCTTATGCAATAATTACTAAACCTATCATAAACTTAAATAGGTGATTTCATGTTTGATAAAATAAGTAAACTAATATGGGGTATTGCAATAATTATGATATTTGCAAGCAGTATTTATTATTCATTTAAATTAAAATTTCCCCAATTAAGATTTATTGAATTATTTAAATCACTAAAAGACGAAAAAAAGGACAAAGATAAAATAAGTTCAAAGGACACATTACTAATGTCCCTAGCATCAAAAATAGGAGCAGGTTCTCTAGCAGGCATCGCATTTGCTATTTTCTACGGAGGAATTGGAACAATTTTCTGGATGTGGATATCATCATTTTTTGCTTCCATAAATTGTTTTATTGAAAACATTTTATCAACTATATACAAAGAAAAAGATGGACTTTACAATAAAAGTGGTCCAGCTTACTACATAAAAAAAGGATTAAATAAAAAAAATCTTGCAATATTATATTCAGTATTAGCAATCTCTGCCTATATAATAGGTTTTATATCAATTCAAAATAATACAATAGTAACTCTAACTAATGATATGTATAGTGTAAATAAAATAATAATATCACTAGTTGTTACCATTCTATCTAGCATAATAATTATCAAAGGAATTAAAACAATCTCAAATATTTGCAATAAAATAGTACCAATAATGTCAATGTTATATCTAATACTAGGTTTAATAGTTATAAGTTTAAATATAACAAAAGTACCATCAATTATACTAAATATAATAAAAAGTGCTTTTGACAGTAAAGCAATTTCAGGAGGAATAATTTACACATTAATAATAGGAATGCAAAAAGGCATATTTGCAAGTGAAGCAGGAGTAGGAACAAGCGCAATATCCTCAGGAGCAACCTCTAATAAAGACTATAAAAAACAAGGATATATAGGCATCATAGAAACTTATTTTATAAGTTTATTCATAACTACCATGACAGCCTTCATCATAATTTTAACTCCATTTAACAGTTTTAATAGAGCTAATATAAATGGCATAGAGCTAACAAAATATGCATTTTCGTACCATTTTGGACACTTTGGAGAAGTAATGCTTTTAATAATATTAATACTATTTTCATTTTCAACAATTATCACAGTGTATTATTATGGAGAAAGCAACCTAAAATTTCTAACAAAGAATAAACTTTTAGTAAAAATTCTCAAAATAATAACAATCATCTCACTATTTACCGGAGGAATTATTTCATCAACCTATATATGGTCTATTGTAGACATCTTTGTCGCACTCCTAGCAATTATAAATATTTATGCACTATTTAACTTAAAAGATAAAGTGATAGAAAAACTAAAATAGATATGCTATACTTAAATAGAAAGAAGGAAAGCATATGATAACAAAAAAATGGGACGAGCTCCTAAAAGAAGAGTATAATAAAGATTACTTTCAAAACTTAGAAAGAATAGTTAGAAAAGAATATCAAACCAAAACAATATTTCCTCCAGCAAAAGAAGTTTTTAATGCTTTTAGATTAACAGAATATGACAATATAAAGGTAGTAATTTTAGGACAAGACCCATATCATGGAACAGGAGAAGCAGAAGGGCTATCATTTTCAGTTAAGGAAAATATTAAAATACCACCATCACTACAAAACATATTTAAAGAACTACATGATGATTTAAACTATAACATTCCATCAAACGGTTCCTTAAAAAAATGGGCAAAAGAAGGAGTACTATTATTAAACAGTATTCTAACTGTAGAAAAAGACAAAGCCCTTTCACATAAAAACATAGGATGGGAAACTTTTACAGACGAAGTAATCAAACTAATAAACCAAAAAAACCAACCAGTAGTATTTATATTATGGGGTAATTATGCAAGAAGCAAAAAAATATACATAACAAACCCAATTCACTATGTAATAGAATCCCCTCATCCATCACCATTTTCAGCATATAATGGTTTCTTTGGAAGCAAACCCTTCTCCAAAGCAAATAATTATCTAATATCAAAAAAGATTAGTCCAGTTAACTTCAAACTAGATTAATCTTTTAATATTTCATAATTTTCTAATTTACGAATTTTAAATATTTTCTTACTATTTAACTTTAACAACCTAAATATATATACAAATGGTATTTTATTATATAATTCATTATATCTAGAAGCATTTAAATTATAATAATCCTTAAGTCCCTCAAGTTCCTCCTCAATATTATTAATATTTCTAAGTATTTTCTTATTATTATCATTTACATCATTTTCCTCAAAATACTTATTTATACTCCAACTAACGTTAAATAACAGTTCCTCTTTACAAAACATATCAGAGCTATCAATATTAACAAAAGATTCCTTTATTTTCTGGTCTTTAACATCCTCTAGCACTATTACCATTTCTTTTTCTTGCCTATCAAGTGCATCATTTATATTATAAGTACAAGTTTCAATAATCTTGTTAAAATCACGTAATTTTAAATACTTAAACACAACTAACAAAACACCAATAACAACAATTGCTACTATACCAATAATAAAATAAATCATATAAACACCAACCTATCTTCATAAATTATATCATGTTTAATTATTTAATTCAAGAAGACAAAAAAGGTTACAAATAGTAACCGTATATTATATAACTTTATAATTAATTTCTTCATCAAATACTATAAAATCTAAATAAATTGTAAGAAGTAAATACCATTTACCAGTCTTAGAATCACTAACCACAATATGATCCCTAGCAGCCTGTTCTACAACTCCAGTAAATATACGATCTCTCCATTCTCCAGAATCTGGGAAAGTCATATAAAAACTCGCTACTTTTCCTTTATTTAATCTTAAGATATTTTCAATATAAGATTGCTCCATTGGTAACTCACTAGAATAATCGGTAGAATAATCACTTGGATTAAAATTCATTGGATTACCAGATATATTTGGGTTATAATAACCATTACTATTCATATAAAATCTCCTTTCAAACTAATAAAATATATGATTAATAAAAAATAAATATGATTTAGTTTTACATATAAACTAAAAAAACCTTCCAGTAATACTACTATTATTATTACTAATAACAGTAATAATTGAAGTAACATACGCAGTATGTAATCTAACAAAAATAGGAAATGAAAACGCATTAATAACAACAGGAACTCCTTAGAGAGTATTTTGCAATAAATATAATTCCTTCTCACATAGAATATAAATGAAAATTTTACATTTATAAAAAAATGTGATATAATAAGAAACCAAGAAGAGGGAGGAACCAATATGAAAAAAATAAATAATCAAAAAGACTATTGTGATATACAAACAGAAACATATGGAGTAGGAGATATAAAAAGACAAGAAAAACAATTATTAGGTTATTCATCATTATGTTTTAATTATTTTCTAGAAGAAATGAAAGACGGAATGAGTAAAATTGTTTTCTGCTTTCCTGATGTCCTAATAGAAAAAACCAAAATTAAAGAAGAGATATATGATTTTAACTTAGAAAAGAATAAAATAAAAACAACTCTTACAAAAAAATATTATTTTCCAGCAAAAACAAAAAAACAATTTTTAGATAGACTAAGATTAGCAGGAAAAAACTATATTGTAAAAGGTAATTACAGTTTTAATGACATAGAAAAAAGAACAATATCCTCATATGGCGATATTGTAGATGATGAAAAACATGCTCACTATATGGAAATCACTATTTACACTAAAGAAAAATTTACTGAATGTTTTATAAATGAAATCAAATCATTAATTCAAACATATAATTATACCCTTAACCAATATATTGAGGGCTCATTAAATCTAAGTGTAAGTATTGATGAACTTTTTGAAAATGAATTATCAAGATTATTTGACTACTATGAAGAAGTAGAAAACAAAGAAGAACTTATTAAATCACTAGGTATAGATTTAGAAAGACCAAAAGAATATATAAAAAAAATATAGAAAAAATTTCAAAATAAATGTATACTAATAGAGGTGATAGAAATGAATATACAAGTAGGAATATCTAATAGACATATACATTTAACAGAAAGTGACTATATAACATTATTTGGAAACATACCTTTAGAAAAAAGAAACGATTTAGTCCAAAAAGGAGAATATGCTTCCACTAGTGTTGTTAAAATAATAGGTCCAAAAGGAGAAATAGACAAAGTACGTGTTCTAGGACCATTTAGAACTTATACTCAAGTAGAAGTATCTACTACAGATACATACAAACTTGGTATAAAACCTATCGTAAGAACTTCTGGAGATTTAGAAGATGCAGAAGAAATAACAATTGAAGGACCTAAAAACACCATAACAAAAAAATGTGCTATTGTAGCAACAAGACACATTCACTTGAATAATGAAGATTTAAAAAAATATGACTTAGACCCAAACAAAATGTATAAAATAAAAATAAATGGTGAAAAAGGTGCCATTTTAGAAAATGTTCACCTTAAAGTAAAAGAAACAGCAGTCCTAGAACTTCACCTAGACACAGATGATGCTAACGCATGTTTACTAAAACAAAAAGACAAAGTAGAATTAATAAAATAGTTCTACTTTTTTCTTTTATAGGCCTCTAATTTATCAATGGTAACTTCATCTAAATTCATATATTCCTCATAACTAATACCCAAATCGTATAACTCAGCTTCTGATAAAAAACCAATATTACTTAAAACATAATTAGAATACTCTTCATAATACTTATCATTCATCAAAATCATCTCCATAACTTATATAATTAACATTCTTAGGTTCTGTTCCATTTATATAATACATAACTTTCTTCTTAGAACTATTATCATTTACAACCTGACCATTCACAGGATTAACAAGAACTGCCGAAACATCCTCTGGAATATCATACCATTTAGTATCCTTTTCCTTTAAATACTCCTCCATCGCACTAGCCCAAGAAACTTTATTAGAACTTACAACCTTACTAGTTATATTAGAACTATCATCATAACCAGCCCAAGATGTAAGAACAATATCAGGAGTAAAACCAATAACCCATGCATCAGTGTCAGTACTTCCACTTTTCAAACCATACTTATGAGTCAGTTTAGAAACAATAGACATACATGTTGGATATGCATAATCAATCAATGAACTATCATAAGAACCAGTTAAAAGTTCATCAATAATAAAAGCATAAGAAGAATCAAGTATAACCTCATCATTATCGTAATCATAACTATATAAAACATTCCCATTTATATCTGTAACTTTATTAATAAAGTGAGGTGTAACCTTCTTACCTAAATTAGCAAGACTAGCATACGCCGCAGTAAGTTCCAAAGCACTAACCTCATAAGTACCAAGTGGCAAACTAGGAACAGCCTCTAAATCAGTAGTAATACCAACTTTTCTTAAAATATTAACAAGTTCCTCTTCTCCAAGAAACAAATGAGTTTTAACAGCATAAATATTATCAGAATATGCCATTGCCAAAGCAAGTGTAATCTCTTTATTACCATAAACATTCCCAGAATTCTTTGGAGAATACGTCTTATCACCAGAAAAATGAAAAGTAGTTTCTTGACTTAAAAAAGTTGTACTTGATGTAAACCCAGATTCAAGCGCCCTATAATAAAGAAAAGGTTTAATAGTAGAACCCGGTTGTCTTAATGAAAACAAAGTTCTATTATATTGTGAAGTATTATAATTAACACCTCCAATAAGTCCAATAACCTCTCCTGTTTTAGAATTCATCATAACCTTAGAAACTTGAACTTTATCATTAACTAAATTATCCTTAACAGAATTTTCTAATGCAGTCTGGGACTCAATATCAAGAGAAGTATAAATCTTAAGACCACCAGTTTCCAAATAACTATCAGGAATAGACTCAATAGAGTACAATTCATTCATAACAGCATCTTGATAATACATTAAAGATGTAAGATTTAAATTCTCTCTTACCCCGTATAAATTAAGTTCCTCTTTAAGCGCTTGCTCCATATCCTCTTTACTAATATATTTATTATTATACATTCGCTCTAATACAATTTTTTGTCGTTCTTTAGCCAAATCAAAATTATTTATTGGAGAATAATTACTTGGTGAATTAGGTATACCTGCAAGTATTGAAGCCTCTGCTAACGTTAAGTCTTTAATATCCTTATTAAAATAAAACTTAGAAGCATTAGAAATACCATATATTCCATGACCATAATTTATAGTATTTAAATATCCCTCTAGTATCTCATCTTTACTATAATGAGTTTCAAGTTCAAAAGTAAGCCACATTTCCTTCCACTTTCTAGTCCAAGTTTTATCAAAATTTAAAAATAAATTTCTTGCATACTGCTGAGTTATAGTAGAAGCCCCTTGTACAATTTCCTTTGCCTTAATATTCTCAAAAATTGCCTTAGTAATTCTAAAATAGTCAAATCCCTTATGCTTATAAAAATTTTTATCTTCAACCGCAATAGTAGCATTAACTACCAAAGGACTCATATCCTTTAAAGAAGACCATTCCTTATTCTCATTACCACAAAAAACAAGATTATTGTTTTTATCATACAAATAAAAAACATTTGCACTTTTAATATCTATTTTTGGAGTTATCATTGAATATAAATAACCAACTAAATTCATAATAACAAATAAACCTACAAATATTTCTAAAACAATTCCACTAATTTTCAATACTTTTTTCAATGTTTTTTTATATTTTTCCATAATAGCACCTATTTTCAATAGTTAGTATGAAAAAAAACATAAAAAATATGTGGTTTTTTAAAAAAGTATGTTATAATCTTGTAGTGAAAGAGGAAATATATGAAAAAAGTTAAAATTAATTTAAGTTTAAATGATTATAAAATAACAAACGATGGATATATTAAAGATAATATCTTAATCCTAGAAACAGATAATCAAACTATTACTTATATAATAAATGAAAATATTTTAATAAAAGAAAATAGTGATAATATAATAAAATTAGATTTTAATAATAACAAAGTAAATTGTTTCCTAAAAGAATATCAAAAAAGTTTTATAACAAATCTAAATATAAAAGAAAAAAATATAAATAATAATAAAATAAATATATTATATGAAATAGAAGATAACTTATTTAATTTAAATATAGAATATGAGGTGAAATAATGAAAACTAACGAAATATTAGAAAAGGTTATACTAGAAAGTTTAAAAAATACTGATTTAAATGTAACTAAGATAACGATAAACAATTCTTCAAGACCAGATTTATGCGACTACCAGTGTAATGATTTATTTAAAATAGCTAAACAAAATAATAAAAACATTGAAGAACTAGGTAATCTACTAGTATCACAAATAAAAAAAATATCTAATTACGATGATTACTTTAACGAAGTAGAATTTGTAAAACCAGGTTTTTTAAACATCACTATTAGTGATAAATTCATAACCCAAAACATCCTAAAAATGTATAATGAAGAAAAATACGGAATAGAATTAGCAAAAGAAACATTTGTTATAGATTTTGGTGGAGCAAATGTTGCAAAACCCCTTCATGTAGGACATATGAGAACCATTTTAGTAGGAGAGTCCATAAGAAGAATTTTAGAGTACAAAGGAAACAAAACAATAAGTGATGTTCACCTAGGAGATTATGGTCTCCAAATGGGACAAGTAATATATGGCATCCTAAAAGAAAATAAAAAAGAAGAAGATATAGACATCAAATATCTAGACTATATTTACCCCAAAATGAGTGCCCTATGTAAAGAAAATGAAGAAGTAAAAGAAGAATGTTCAAAAATAACAAAAGAATTACAAGACGGAAACAAAGAATATAAAAAACTATGGAACAAAATAATGGAAGTTTCTATTAAAGATATTAAAAACAATTACGATTTCCTAGGTGCAAACTTTGATTATTGGTATGGTGAAAGTGATGCCTACGAATATTTAGAGGAAACAGAAAAAATCCTAAAAGAAAAAAACCTTTTGGAAGAATCTAACGGGGCTCTTGTAGTAGAAGTAAAAGAAGAAAGCGATAACAAAGAAGTACCTCCATTCATCTTCAAAAAAAGCAACGGAGCATACTTATACGAATCCACAGATTTAGCCACAATTTTACAAAGAAAACAAGACTTTAATCCTGACCATATCCTATATGTTGTAGACAATAGACAATCCCTTCACTTTGAAAGAGTTTTCAGAACCAGTGAAAAAGCAGACATTATGCCACTTTCAAAATTAGAATTCTTAGGATACGGAACAGTTAATGGAGAAGATGGCAAACCTTACAAAACAAGAAATGGAAAAAATCCAAAACTAGAAGAATTAATAAATAACGTTAAAGAAATATTTATAAAAGGAAAAGAAACAAACAAAGACATATCAAAAGAAGATATAGACAAAATAGCAAATTCCATCCTAAAATTTGCAGACCTTCAAAACTCTAGAGAAAGAGATTACATATTTGATATTAACAAATTTTCTAACTTAACTGGTAAAACTGGTCCATATACTTTATATACATATTTAAGACTAAATAAAATAACAAAAAATGAAAAAATTAATATAAATAATATAACAAATAAAATTTATAATAAATATGATAGACAATTAAGAATAAAAATGCTAGAATTAGTTAGTGCTTATGAAAAAGCATATATAAATAGGATGCCAAACTTCATTGCAGAATATTTATATGAAATATGTGTATTAGCCAATTCATTTTATGAACAAAATCATATAAGTAATTTAGATGATAAAGAAAAAGCAAATGATTGGTTATGTGTTATGACAATAACTGAAAAAATAATAAAAGATATGCTTTATTTATTAGGTATAGAAATACCAACAAAAATGTAGGAGGAAATTATGAATATAAAAAAAATGAGCAAAGAGGAACTTGAAACATTATCGTATAACGACATAGCATATTTAATTTTAAAAGAAGAAAAAGAACAAAGCACATTAGATTTATTTAAACAAGTAGTAGAAACATTAGGTTTACCAGAAAAAACCATAGAAAATAAAATAGGAGATTTTTATACATCTTTAACTACAGATAAAAGATTTATCTTACTAGAGAATGGCAATTGGGATTTAAGAACAAATCACAAATCTACAAATATCATAATTGAAGACGATGACGAAGAATACGAAGAAGAAACTGAAGATGAAGATTATGATGATGAAATAGAAGAAGATGAATTTGATGACGGTTATAATGATGATTTAGAAGAAGATAGTACTGTAGATGAATATAAAAATTTAGTCATCGTTGACGAAGAAGACTTAGGCTTAGAAGAATAAGCCTTTTTATCGAGGTGAAAAAATGATAGAGCGTTTAGAAAAAATATTATCAAAATACGAAGAAATAACAAGTGAATTATCCAAAAACGAAGTGATAATAAACATTGATTTATTAACAAAATTATCAAAAGAACAAAGCAAATTAACAGAAATTGTTAATAAATACAAAAGATATAAAGAAGTATTACAAAATATTACTGAAGATGAAGAACTTCTAAAAGACCCAGAACTTAAATCAGTAGCAAAAGAAGAAATAGATTTACTAAATGAAGAAAAAGAAAATCTAACTAAAGAACTAGAAATTTTATTACTGCCAAAAGATGAAAATGATGGTAAAGATGTAATAATGGAAATTCGTGGTGCAGCAGGTGGGGATGAAGCAAACATTTTCGCTGGAGACCTTTTTAGAATGTATCAAAAATACGCTGAAAAAGAAGGATGGCATTTAGAAATAATAAATGCAGAAGAAGGCACAAATGGAGGCTATTCTCAAATAGAATTTATGATAAAAGGAAAAGACGTATATTCTAAATTAAAATATGAAAGTGGCGCACACCGAGTACAAAGAATACCACAAACTGAATCCCAAGGAAGAATTCATACTTCAACTGCAACTGTTTTAGTATTTCCAAAAATAGAAAATATCGAAATTGAAATAAATATGCAAGACGTAAAAATAGATGTCTATCATTCAGGAGGAGCAGGAGGACAATCAGTTAATACAACAGACTCAGCAGTACGTATGACTCATATACCAACAGGTATAGTAGTAACATGTCAAAATGAAAGAAGCCAACTTCAAAACAAAGAAAAAGCCTTAGAAATCTTAAAAGCAAAAATCTATGAAGAAGAACTAAGAAAACAAGAAGAAAAACTAGGAAATGAAAGAAAAACAAAAATAGGAACCGGTGACCGTTCAGAAAAAATAAGAACATATAATTACCCACAAAACAGAGTAACAGACCACAGAATAGGTTTCACAGTTAATAAACTAGACAGAGTTATCGAAGGAGAACTAGATGACATAATCAGTGCATTAATTAATGAAGATCAAAAAAGGAAACTAGAATCAAGTGAAAATTAAAGACCTAACAAAAGATAATACTTCAAAACAAGTATTATCTATAATTTTAAATAAAAGTATTCCCGAAATAACCCTAAATAAAGAAGAAAAAATAAAACTAAAAGATTACTTAAAATATCAAAAAATCAAAAAAGGTTTAAAAAAAGGCAAACCATTACAATATTTAACAAAAAAATCAAACTTTTATGGATATGAATTTTATGTTAATAAAAATGTATTAATTCCAAGACCAGAAACAGAAAACTTAGTAGATATAACAAACAAATACATAAAAAAATACTTTAATAACAATATCTCAGTTTTAGATATAGGAACAGGTTCAGGTAATATTCCTATAGTATTAAAAAAACTAAACAATAATTTATCTATAACAGGATTAGATATATCAAAAAAAGCCCTAAAAATAGCCAAAAAAAATGCTAAAAATAATAACGTAGATATAAAACTTATAAAAAGCAACTTACTGGAAAACATAAATGAAAAATATGATGTTTTAATAAGCAATCCCCCATACATAGATAAAGAAAATGATTATGTAGAAGAAATAGTATTTAAAAATGAACCACACCTAGCACTATTTGCAAAAGATAAAGGTTTAGAAAACTATATAAAAATTTTAAAAGATTCAAAGAAAATTCTAAATAACAAAAACATGATTGCCTTTGAAATAGGAGACAAGCAAAAAGAAGAAATAATAAAACTTATAAAAACCTATTATCCCAATTCTTTAATTAAAACATATAAAGATAATAACAACTTTGATAGAATTATAATAATTTTAAATAATATTGAATAAAAAATTAAAATATCACCCAATACATATATGAAGGTGATTTTTAAATGAAAAAAACAATAATTATAATAACCATAATAGTTTTAATATTATTAGGCATGAATTTCAAAGAAGATTACTATATAATACCAAATGATTCCATAAGATTAAGAATACTTGCAAATAGCAATAGTGTTTACGACCAATATATAAAAAATGAAGTAAAAAAAAGTTTAGAAGAAGAACTAAAAGAAACAATGGAAGAAAGCACTTCACTAGACAAAGCAAGAAACACTATCAGTGACAATCTATCTAAATATGAAGAAAAAGTAAGAAAAACTCTAGAAGAAAACAACTACAATAAAGAATTTACTATAAACTATGGTAATAATTACTTTCCAGAAAAAGAGTATAAAGGAGTAAAATATGAAGCAGGAGAATATGAATCATTACTAATAACAATAGGAGAAGGAAAAGGAAATAACTGGTGGTGTGTCTTATATCCACCAATATGCACTTTAGAAGTAGAAAATAACGAAGAAGTAGAATATAAATTTTTCATAAAAGAATTATTTGATAAATACTTAAAATAACCAACTAATAATTAATATAGTCTCATAAATTAAGAGACTATTTTTTATTTAAACATATTATTAAAAGAGAAATAAATAATTCACAAAATAAAAGAATAAAATTTTATATGAAAATAACCAATTTTAAATAAAATAAAAACATTAAAATTTGACAATATAAAACAAATATGTTATAATATAGCCATCCAAAAAAAGAAAGGGGAGTCTTGGATATGGATAATAAAAAAGATAGAATTAGTTTAATTCACGAAAAAGGAGAATTAATAGCAATTAAGTTCAGGGGTAAAACTTATATAGTTGAAAACCCAAATTCAAATGAAATAATTAAAACAATAACAAAAGAACATCCAGATTTTATTGATATTTGGAACAAATCAAGAGAAGAAAAAAGTTTCAAAATAGTAAAAGGCAAAAAAACTATTATTAAAGCCACTAAAACACTAAAAGAAAAAAATAAAAAAGGCTTAAAAGCAAAACTTTATGCTGCTTTAGGAACAGTAATTGTAGCAAGTGGTATTGTCGCAGGAGCAACTGCATGCAAAAAAACTGAAAAAGAACAAGCAAAAGAAGACACAATAATTGAAGAATTAGAAGAAACAACAGATGAAAGAGAAATTTTAGACATTCTAAATCAATTAGAAAAAGGGTTACAAAGAGATTCTTGGAGCAAAATAAATGAATTCCAAAATTATTTTAATAATGTTGCAAGTGAGAATTATGCAATAGAAGAAGACGAAAATGCAAGATTGTATTTAACTGCAGAACAATGCATAGCACTATTTACAAGATTTAATGCTGATAGAATTTCACCAGAAGATATGGCTTATATCTTTGGACCTAATAGTAGTTATTTCACATTTGCTAACTTAGATAGCAAATTCACTGAAGCATGTAGAATTTTAAATTACTATTATTTAACAGCAACAGAAAAATCAGGACTAGACATACTATTTGTAGATGAATCTGATAAAGAAACATTTAAAAACTTTGAAGATTTACTAATAAAATACAATAAAAACAGAACAGAAGAAAACAAAAATGAAATAGTTGAAGCTTTAAATAACATTTTCTTAAACCCATCACTTGATGACCCAAAAACAACAAATATGGGACCAGCATCTGCTATAGGAACAACTATGGTACCAATCTTGCATGCTAGTAAAGTAGTAAATGAAGAATTAAAAGATGACTTAGTAGAAATAAACGAAACAACAACTTGTGACAAATTAAAAAAATTTGTAGAACAAGCAACATCAATTAAATCTGAAGAAAAAAATAAAAATGAAGATTTATTAGAAAACTTACCAGCAATACTTGATGAATTAAACATTAGATATACAAGTCGTAATATCGATTTCGAAACCAGATACAAAGATATACTTGTTAAATTATATGGATATGATTATGTATATAACAATGGTCTTCTAGATAGTGAAATTATTTCAGAAGTAAATAGCAACGACCATTCATCAATATCAAAGTCAGAAGCAATAAATGAGTATGGCGAAGAAGCAGTAAAAAATGCCGAAAATAATGCTCAAAATGAATTTAACAATACATATAAAGAAGAACAAGAAAAACAAAAAGCATATGGTGAAGGACTTACTAGAATTAGTAACAGCACACTATATGACTCAGTTTATGATTTTGTTAGCAAATACGGATATAAACCTAGTGTAAGTAATTATTCTAATATCATAAATAGTATTAAGAACTCTTATACTGGTTCATACAAATCATCATTTAATAACGGTGTAGACACTGGTGCACAAAACATAATTAATAATGGTTATAACGATGCTATAAAAGAATACAATCACAGAAATAATGGTCATGAAGAAACAACAACAGAAGAAGATTACGTAGAAGAAACACCAGCACCAACACCTATTCCAGAACCAACAGAAGCTCCAGAACCAACACCAGAGCCATCATACATATATGAAGAAACAACAACAGAAGAAGAATATATTCCAGAAGAAGAACTAGAAGAAACACTAGTTAGAGTAAGGGGGTAAAAAATATGGATAATGAAAATAAAAGCTCAATAAAATTAATAGTAGCAATTTTAATTAGATTATTAGTTTTAATCGCAGTAGTATTTTTACTAGTATGGTTATTTCCAACAAAACAATCTTTAAACCCATTATACCAAGACGTATTTAGAAATAACATTAACTCAATGAAAGAAGCTGCCGAAACATATTTCACAAATGAAAGATTACCAAAAAATGTTGGTGATAAAGTAAGAATGACACTAAAAGAAATGCAAGAAAAACATTTAGTATTACCATTCATTGATAGATACGGAAAAGAATGTGATTTAGAAAAATCATACGTAGAAATAACAAAAACAGAAACAGAATACGAATTAAAAGTTAACCTAGTATGTTCAAAAGAAGAAAGTTATATCATTGAACACATGGGTTGTAATGACAAATGTTCAGCATTAAGTGGAAAAACAACATTAGTAAAAGAATACGAATATCAAAAAGATGTAAAAAATAAAATTATAAGTAGTTACAAATGTGATAAAGGATACACATTAAAAGGCAGTAAATGTGTTAAAGAAACAAAAGCAACAGACAAGAAAAACGCAACTCCAATCTATAAAGAAGAAGTAACAACTGAAAAACCAATTGAAAAAACCAAAGTAATTGAAGCAACATATAGTGATTGGTCAGACTGGGGAGAAAACAAAGAATACGACCCAAACAACAACAATATAGTATGGGGTAAACAAGAACTAGTATGGAACGAAAAAAATGGTGCCAAAAAAATAACAAAAACAACTACTAAAGAAGATAAATCAAAACCAATTTATCAAATAACATATGATAATTTAGTAGGAACATATAAACAATACTTATGTTCAAGTTATAATTATTACAGAGATACAAATAATAATACTTATGAAGTAACTGACTGGGTAAAACAAGGAAGAAAAAAGATGAACTCAGTTCCAGACAATACTAATACTACCATGTATGTAGTAGTAGGTATGGACTTTGAATCTTGTAGTTCTACATGTACTTTAAAACCATATTATTTAGTTGATGTATATACTAGAACAGTAAGTAAAGTAACTAAAACAGAATCTGAATTAAAAGCAGTATGCAACGTAACAGAAAAAACAATTCCAATATATGGAAAAAAGAAAACATTCATTGGATATGAAACAGAAAAAACATTTGAAATTAGTTACAAATACTTATATCATACAAAAACAAGAACAAAATTAACTGAAAAAAAAGAAGAAAAATATTTAGTTTGTAAAGATGGTTCAAATCCTGTAAACGGTTTATGCAAAAAAACAAAGACAGTAATATCTGGATACAAATGTGATGCAGGCTACAATAAAATTGGTAAAATGTGTTATAAAGATTACACAAAAACCATAACAAAAGATGCAACCCCAATATACAAGACTGTTAACAGCATCGAATATAAGTGGTCTACAAAAACAAGTTTAAACGGATATACAAGAACAGGAAGAACAAGAGATACTAAAGTATCAGCAAACAATAACACATGTACTTGTGTTTGTAAATAAAGGAAAAAGCATTGTCTTTTTCCTTTTTTTAACATATACTTATCTTAAGAAGGTGATAAAATGGAAAGAAAAAACTTATATATAGATTTTGATGGAGTTGTACTAGATACAATAGATGTATTATATAAAGAAATGGAAGAACTAAAAGAACATGGAGTAGAATTAGAAACCGATGAAGAAAAAAAGAACTTCTTTATGCATTACAATTGGGGAAAACTTCTAAACGATAATTTAATCATAAATGACAGCATTAATTGTATCCAAAAAATAATAGATAGTGATAAATTCAATATAAATATTTTAACTCATGTAATTTCCTTAAACGAAGCAGTAGAAAAAATAAATTATATAAGAAAACACTTCCAAGATATAACAATAATACCAGTTCCAAAACAAATATCAAAAACAAAAATGATTCATACAAAAGATTCTATTTTAGTAGACGATTACGCAGGAAATCTAAGAGAATGGGAAAAAGAAGGGGGTATCCCAGTAAGATTTTCCAAAAAAAGAAATGGCAAAGGATTCCTAGTTGTAGACAAATTAGACCAATTAATAGATATGTTTTAATTTACACTTTACTTTACTTAAAAACTTTATAAATACACAAAAATATGATATTATGTTATTGGTGATAAAATGTTAATAAGTAGTAAAAAATTATTAGAAAAAGCAAAACAGGAACAAAAAGCAATATTCCAATTTAACACCAATAATTTGGAATTTACTAAATATATATTAGAAAAAGCAAACAAAATGAATAAAGATATTATACTTGGAGTAAGTGAAGGCGCTATAGAATATATGGGAGGCTACAATGTCGTAGTAAACATGGTAAAAGCCCTAATAGAAGACTTACACATAAAAATAGATGTTGTACTTCAATTAGACCATGGAAGAACTATAGAGTGCTGTGAAAAAGCAATAAGAGCGGGCTTCACATCTATCATGTATGATGGTTCAAAACTTCCTATTGAAGAAAATATCAAAAATACTAAATATTTAAAAGAAAAATACCAAGACATCTCCCTAGAAGGAGAACTTGGAGCCCTAGGCACCAGTTCCAATATTATTTCATATACTAACATAGAAGATGCTATAAGATATGTTAAAGAAACTAACGTAGATTCATTAGCAGTTGCAGTAGGTAATGTTCACGGCAAATACAAAGGAAAACCAAAAATAAATATAGAACTTATAAAAGAAATAAGTTCAAAAACAAACCTTCCAATAGTTTTACATGGAGGAAGTGGCATACCAAAACAAACCCTAAAACAAGCAATCAAAAATGGTATATGCAAAATTAATATAAATACGCAAATACAACTAACATGGACTAAGGCAGTAAAAAAATATTTAAGATTAAATAAAAAAGAATATGACCCAAGAAAAATAATCAGTAGTGGCGAAGAAAATGTTAAAAAACTACTAGAAGAATATATGATTATAGCATAACAAAGGAGTACAAAAATGAAAAAACTTATTATAAATGGTGGAAAACTATTAACAGGCACAATAAGAATAAGTGGCGCTAAAAACGCCGCAGTTGCCCTAATTCCAGCCTCAATACTATCTGATAAAAAAGTAACAATATGTAATATTCCAGAAATATCAGATACCAAAGCTCTAGAAGAAATATTAACATTTTTAGGAGTAAAAGTAAAAAAAGCTACTGAAAGCATCATAATAGACCCAAAAGATATGAAAAACAAAAGTATCCCAGAAGAAATTGCCAAGAAACTAAGAGCATCATATTACTTTATGGGCGCATTACTTGCAAAATATAAATACGTAGAAATGTATTTCCCAGGCGGATGCAATATAGGAACAAGACCAATTAATCTTCATCTAGAAGGATTTAAAAGCCTAGGCGCAACTGTAGAAGAAAAACAAGATAAATATATCATAAAAGCTGATAAACTAATAGGATCCAACATAAACTTAAGTGTGGCCTCTGTTGGAGCAACTATCAACATCATGTTAGCAGCAACCAAAGCTATAGGAACAACAATAATAAATAATTCTGCATGCGAACCAGAAATAAAAAATGTTGCAGACCTTCTAAATAGCATGGGAGCAAAAATAACAGGAGCAGGAACAAGCACCATAACAATCGAAGGAGTAGAGACTTTAAACGAAGGCTTTATTGAAGTAATTCCAGATAGAATAGAAGCAGGAACATATATAATTTTAGGGTCACTTTTAGGAAATAATTTAAAAATAAGTAACATTATATTTGAACATTTAAAATCTTTAACAGATAAATTAAAAGAAAGTGGCTCACCTATTACAGAAAAAGAAGACTTTATAATGTGTAATAAAAAAGAAAATTTAAAGCCTCTAGAAGTAGAAACAACATATTTCCCAGGATTCCCAACAGACTTACAACAACCATTTTCTGTATACCTAACACAATGTCAAGGAACATCAAAATTAACAGAAAATATCTATGAAAATAGATTTATGCATATAAAATACTTAAATGATATGGGAGCTAATATTAAAATTAATAACAAAACCTCAATTATAACAGGAAAAACCCCATTAAAAGGCAGAGAAGTAAAAGCAACAGACTTACGTGCAGGAGCAGCTTTAGTTATTGCAGGCTTAATCGCAGAAGGAAAAACAATTATAACAGATGCTGAACACATATTAAGAGGTTACGAAGGAATTGTAGAAAAATTAACTAATGTTGGCGCAGATATTAAAATAATTGAAGAATAACACTTGCAAAACTTTAAAAAGTTTGTTACAATATACAAGAATTAATTATTACTATGACTTAAATGTCATGGCGGAAGGAGAAAAAAATGAAAAAAGGAATACATAAAGAATCATATGATGTAACATTTAAATGTTCATGTGGAGAAACATTTACTGCTAAATCAACAAAAAATGTTCCAGAAGTACACGTTGAAATTTGTTCAAAATGTCACCCATTTTATACAGGTAAACAAGGTGGAAAGATTTTAACAGGAAATGTAGAAAAATTCAATAAAAAATATAATTTAAAATAATGAAGACTATTCTTCATTTATTTTTTTTGTTATAATAATAGAGGTGATAAAAATGAAAATAGGTATAGCAAGTGACCACAGAGGATATGAACTAAAAGAAAAAATAAAAAAATACTTAAAACATAAAAACTATGAAATAATAGACTATGGAACAAACTCTATAGAAAAAACTGATTACACCACATATGCATTTAAACTAGGAAAAGGAATAACAAAAAAAGAAATAGAATTAGGAATAGCAATATGTGGAACAGGAATAGGTATGTCAATCGCCCTAAATAAAATAAAAAACATTATGTGTGCAAAGGTTTCAACAAAAAAAGAAGCCTATTACTCAAAAAAACACAATAATGCCAATATTATAGCAATAAGTGGTAACATAAACTATCTAAAAGCAAGAAACATAATAAACACATTTATAAATACAACGTATGAAGAAAAAAATCCATATCAAAAAAGAATAAATGATATAAAGGAATATGAACAAAATGATTAAAATAATACTATATATTATAATAACACCACTTGTTATATACTCATTAAATTCAATAAACATAAACTCCATATTCAAAAAAAACAAAATAATAGAAGCAAGATTATTCTACTTCTTTCTAGCAATATCAGAAATATATTTAGTAGTAAACTTTATATACGATTTATTAGAAAATACAAAAATATTTTAAAAAATGAATAAAACCCTATTAAATTGGTAACACTTTTAATAGGGTGATTTTAATGAAAGAAAGAAAAATAAAAAAATATATGTTAAATGCAGTATTCTTTATGAGTGTAAGCTTAATGTTTCTAATTACTTATGTATTAATCCAATCAAAAAATGTTGCAACTAATTTAGCAGAAAAAACTTATACTTATGTATCATATGAAATATTAACAGATAACGTAGTACCAGTAATGGGACAAGACAAAAAAACTATAACAAGACCATATAAAGATGAAAACATAAGTATCGGAGAAAACTTTTACGATTACAAAGCAGATAGTAAAGCCCAAGAAAAATCAATTACTTATTATGAGGGAACTTACATTCAAAACAAAGGAATAGATTATACAAGTAAAGAAGTATTTAAAGTATACTCTATCGCAGATGGAAAAGTTATATCTATAACAGAAGATGATATAAATGGAAAAACAATAAAAATAGAACATAGTAACAATTTAATAAGTGTATATCAATCAGTAGATGAAATAACAATAAATGAAAATGATACAGTATCTATGGGACAAGAAATAGCACAAAGTAGTACTAATAACTTCAATAGTAAACTAGGTAATCACTTACACTTTGAATTATATAGTAACAATAAACTAATTAATCCAGAAGAATACTTTACTAAGAATGAGGGATAAAATTGTTATCTAAAGATATAGGAATAGATTTAGGCACTGTTAATATCCTAATTTATTCAAAAGGAGAAGGAATTATACTAGATGAACCAAGTGTAATAGTATTAGAAGAAGAGACAAAAAGACCAATAGCTTTTGGAAAAGAAGCAAATGAAATGTTAGGGAGAACACCAGGCAAAATAAAAGCAATAAAACCAATGAAAGATGGTGTAATCGCAGACTTTGAAATGGTTGAAGTACTCTTAGATTACCTATTTAGAAAAATAAGATTAAAAAACAAAGTATTTAAACCAAGAATAGTAATATGTTGCCCATCCAATATAACAAAAGTAGAAAAAAATGCTATAAAAGAAGCCGCAGAAAGAATAGGAGCCAAAAAAGTCTATGTAGAAGAAGAACCAAAAGTAGCAGCACTAGGGGCAGGATTAGACATAGGAAAACCAATGGGAACTATGATTGTAGACATAGGAGGAGGAACAACAGATATTGCAGTTCTTTCACTAGGAGACATAGTAACAAGTGCTTCTATAAAAGTCGCAGGTAATGTATTTGATGAAAACATAATAAATTACATAAAACAAAAATATAAACTTCTAATTGGAGAAAAAACAGCAGAAAAAATAAAAAAAGAAATAGGAACAGCGAAAGTACCACCAAAAAAAGAAAAAATGGAAGTAAGAGGTAGAGATCTAATAGGAGGCTTACCAAAAACTATAACAATAACAAATGAAGAAATAGAACAAGCATTACATAATAGTATTCAAAAAATAATAGAAACAGTAAAAGAAGTATTAGAACAAACAGCCCCAGAATTATCATCAGATATTATAGAAAATGGTATAACTATAACTGGTGGAGGAGCCCTGCTAAAAGACTTAGATTTAGTCCTAAAAGAAGAACTAAAAGTACCAATTCACATAGCAGAAGACCCCCTATTAAGTGTAGTAAAAGGAACAGGAATACTCTTAGAACAAATAAATTATATAGACAAATAACTTCTCACGAAGTTTTTTTGTATATTTTACATATTAAAAATGTTGTGGTATAATGTTTGCAGGTGGTATTATGCTTGATTTAACAAATTATAAACATATTATATTAATAATAATGACATGTCTAGTATTTACCCTATTAATAACATTTTACATAAAAAAAATAGCAAAACATATCGGTGCAATGGATATTCCAAACAAAAGAAAAGTACACACAAAACCTATGCCAAGATTGGGAGGCTTAGGAATATTTCTAGGATTTTTATTCGGATACATGCTATTTGGAGTACACAGTATTCAAATGAATGCTATTTTAATAGGCAGTTTCATCATAGTATTAGTCGGAGTAATAGATGATATAAGGCCACTAGATGCAAAAACAAAACTGTTTGGTCAAATCATCTCAGCATGTATTTTAATATTCTATGGAAATATAGTATTAGATAAAATAACAATCTTTCAATTAACAATTAACTTTGGATACTTAAAATATATAGTAACAATTATATTTGTCCTAGGATGTATAAATATAATAAACTTAATAGATGGTCTAGACGGCTTATCAAGCGGAACATGTGCAATATTTTACCTTACAATAGGTATAATCGCATTCATAAAAAGCACAATTGGAGGATTAGAAATAACCCTAGCATTCATTATGCTTGGTTCAACTTTAGGCTTCCTATATCATAATTTTTATCCTGCAACCATATTCTCAGGAGATTCTGGTTCCATGTTTCAAGGCTTTATGATTGCAACAATCTCGCTATTAGGATTTAAAACAGCAACATTTATATCATTCTTTGTTCCTGTCTTAATATTAGGCATTCCAATTCTTGATACCTTATTTGCCATAATACGAAGAACAATAAAAAAACAACCAGTATACTTACCAGATAAATGTCACTTACACCATCAATTACTAAACTTAGGACTATCACACAGAAATACAGTATTAGCCATATATGCAATGAATATACTATTTGCAACAGCCTCTATAATATACATTCTAAAAGACAAAACTTTAGGCAAATACATATATCTAGCAATATTACTTCTAATAATATGGATACTCTTAAGAACAAACATTATTAAAGAAAAAAAAGATAAAAAGGTAGAAAAATAATCAAAATTTCTATCTTTTTTATATAAATATGAAAAAATCTTTGACAAATAAAAATAAAGTGTTAGAATATATAACTAATTGGAAAAAATTACCAATTTTAACAATTTGCGCGACAATTGCGCATAAAGACCAAAAAAATAAATTATAATGAAGGAGATGGATATGAAAGAATTTTTAAAATGGTTAGGTGTTAACGAGAAAATTGCAAAAATAGCAGTATGGTTATTAATATTTGTGGTCTCACTAATAATACTTAATGTATTTCTAGAAAGTGTAGGCTTTCCATATTATAAAATTAATGCTGAAAATCTATCAAAAATTGATTGTGGGGAGGTTGCAGAGTTTCTAATAGGTTGTTTAGTTAATGTTCTTAACTTTTATTCAACAATATTTTTAGTGTTAAGAGTAAGAGAATTTAAGAAAACAATCAAATATGCATTATTATATTTAATTCTAAATGCAATAATAGTTAATGTATTTGATTATGGATATATGCAAATTTTTATTTTTGTATACATACTTGCGTTTTTGTATTTATATTCAAATAAAAATTGGAAGTATATATTGTATGGACTAGGAAGTATAGCATTTAATACTGGCGTTCAATATGTATTCTATCTATACAAAGTTAGATACGTTGATTTTAGTACTATTGGAGCATTGAACACATTAATAACATCACTAGATTATTTTATTGTTATGCTGTTTATAATAATTATTAAGGAAATATATCTTAACAAAAAGTTAAAGAAGTGAGGTGAAAAAATGCCTAGACTACTAATTGACCCACCAGGAAGTTGGTTATGGTGGCCAAGATTCAACAAAGAACAAGCATTCGCAAAGAAAATGGCAAAAAAACTAGCAAACAGAAAGTAGTTTGCGGCATATAGCATAAAAATGGGCCCTTATGCTATATGCAAAAAGAAGGTGGTATTATGGAAGAATTAAAAAATAATAAACAAAAAAGGAAGAAAAGAAAAAATGGAATATGGTTTTCTAATAGCGAAAGTATAGACTTATATGCACAAGAAAAAGCTGCTAAAATGGAAGAACTTTTTTACAATATAATATTCTATACAATAACTATTACAGTACAATTAGTGCAAACAGCTGGAGTATTCTTTATTGCATACTTCAATAATGCATTTACTGAATTATCATTTTTTCTAGTAGGATTTTTCTTTACAAGGTCATTCTTAGGAGAAACATTTCATTTGAATTCAACAGTAATGTGTACAGCATTTACATGGACGTCATTTTTCCTAATAACACTACTAATACCAAGTGTTAATATAAGTGTATTCCTATGTATTTTGCTAGGAACATTTATGTCGGCATATATGCATTACTTAGTAGTAAAGGGTGAAGAAAAATGCCAAAAAGATTAGGAACCTTGCTATTCCCAAGCAGTAAAGAAAAACTTGAAGAAATGTGCAGAAAAAACAACCTGAACGGATATGAAACAGAAATAATTTTGAGAATATACTGGAAAAAGCAAAGTTTAAATTTCATAGCAGATAATATGGAATTTGATAAATATGGTAAGATTCAAAAATATTATTCAGTAAGAAGTATAAATAACTTCCACAGGGAAGCATTTACCAAGATAATGAAATAGCACCACATTGATAAATATTTTTTTATTTTCAAAAAAAGGATAAAGAAAGAAGGTACAAAATTGTTAAAATTTGTCTTATTATGTAGTGGTAAAAAGGATGCTAGGGGTTATGAGCTAATAGTGGACAAATTACTGATGAAAGAGGAAACAGAGTATAAATGTTATAACTATAGTTTTTTAGGTGATGACTTGCATGATTTTATTAAAGAAAAATATGATGACATGATTTATATAATCGAAGAGTCAGAAGAAGTATCATCATTAGAAATTATCGAAACACTAAGAAATAGTTATAATGATTTTAAATCCTTTGTCATCATTATTGATAAAGAAAACAAACTAAGTAGAAGTTACATCGAAGAAAACTATTTTGTTCATGCAAAAGTAGTAAATGATGTAAGAAAATTAGCAAATGCTTTAGAAAAAGTTATCAAAGCGTTTGAAAGCAAAAAATCAAAATTGTCATATCAATATAATGGAGCTTTTTACAATATTGAATTTTCAAGAATTTTATATATAGAAAAGCAATTAGATTCAAAGATATGCAATGTAATATGTTTAGATAAAACTTATTACATAAATAGTTCAGTAAAGAATATGAAAAAAGTACTAAATAACGATTTTGTTCAAACACATCAAAGTGCTATCATTAATCTAAATAATGTTCTATCTATTGATTTTAACAGTAAAGTAATTGAGTTTATTAATGGTGACCAAACAAATCTGTTTTCAAGAAATTACAAGAAATCAGTAAAAGAAGTAATTACCAAAAAATTCCAAAAAGTAACCGAATAAGGAAAATATGTAAATTCCGTAACTTCTTATGTTATTATGATTATGCTAAAGGAGCGCTTATAGTAATATGCAAAGAAGGAGAGGTGAAAGTATGAACGGGTTTGTAAAGTGGTTCAATAATGAAAAAGGTTTTGGATTTATTGAATATAAACCAAATCAAGATATATTTGTTCATTACTCAGCAATCAATATGGAAGGTTATAAAACATTAAAAGAAGGCGACTATGTAAACTTTAGATTGATTGAAACTGGTAAGGGATTACAAGCAACCAATGTAAAAGTTGTAAAAGAAACAGTTGTTACCAATTAATAGGTAGCAATTTTTTTTCATATTTGATATAATTGTATTGGAGGATGATAAAATGAAATTAAATATTCGTGGAGAGAAAACCGACATAACTGAAGCTATGAAAGATTATGCTTTAGAAAAATTGAATAAGTTAAATAAGTATCTTGAAAATAAAAATGAAATCACAGGTAATGTACTATTCAAAGTACATGGTCCAAAACAAAAAGTAGAAATAACAATTCCATTAAAAGACTATACATTACGTGTGGAAGAACATGGAAAAGATTTCTATGCAATAATAGATACTGCTTTAGATAAATTAGAAAGACAAATAAGAAAGAATAAGACTAGATTAACTTCTAGAAAAAATAAAAACAAAAAAGACTTTATTTTAGACTTCGTTGAAGTAGAAGAACAAGAAGAAAACATTGTAAAAAGAAAGAAAATAAGTTTAAAACCAATGGATGAGGAAGAAGCAATACTTCAAATGGAATTAACAGGACATGACTTTTATTTTTTTAAAAACTCTGAAACAGGAAAAACTGCAATTGTTTATAAAAGAAAAGATAAAGATTATGGTATAATTGAAGAAGAATAGTTATTAACAATAAAGTTAATAACTTTTTAGAAGGAGGAAAAAATGGCAATATTAGTAACTGGAGGAGCAGGATATATAGGGAGTCACACTGCTGTAGAACTTTTAAATAATAATGAAGATTTAATAATAATAGATAATTTTTATAACAGTAAAAGTGAAGTCTTAGAAAGAATAAAAAAAATAACCAAAAAAGAATTCAAATTTTATGAAATGGATTATACTGACAAAAAATCATTAGAAAAAGTGTTTCAAGAAAACAAAATAGATGCAGTTATTCATTTTGCAGGATATAAAGCAGTTGGAGAGTCAGTAGAAAAACCAATTGAATATTATTCTAACAATGTTGGTGGAACACTAAACTTACTAAGTGTTATGAAAAAATATAACGTTAAAAAAATAATATTTAGTTCATCTGCTACAGTATATGGCACTCCCAAGACATTACCCATAAAAGAAACAGATGACATTGGAGGAACAACTAATCCATATGGAACCTCTAAACTATTCATAGAAAAAATATTAACAGATTTATATAATTCTGATAATACATGGAGTATCGCAATCTTAAGATACTTCAATCCTGTCGGAGCGCACTCTTCATCTTTAATTGGCGAAGACCCAAATGGCATACCAAATAATTTAATGCCATATATTTTAAAAGTAGCAACCAAAGAAAAACCAAAACTATATGTATTCGGAAACGATTATAATACAAAAGATGGAACAGGCGTAAGAGATTATATCCATGTAGTAGATTTAGCAAAAGGACACGTAAAAACTCTAGATAAAATAAATAAAGAAAAACAAGGATTATTTATATATAATTTAGGAACAGGTAAAGGTTATAGTGTTCTTGAAATTATAAAAGTCTTTGAAAAAGTAACAGGTCAAAAAATCGAATATGAATTTACCGAAAGAAGAAAAGGAGATATTGACATGTGTTACGCAGATGTATCAAAAGCCCGAAAAGAATTAGATTTTAGTTGTGAAAAAACTCTTGAAGACATGTGCAAGGACGCATGGGAATATGTAATAAAGAAAAACAATTATTAACAGTATTGTTAATAACTAAAAGAAGGAATTAATATGAATGAAGAAAAATACACAGGTAGACAAATTGCAATATTTACAGACCCACATGCTTTATATGAACCAACAAAAGCAGTTCTTGAAGATATAAAAAATAAAGGCATAACAGAAATATATTCACTTGGAGATAATATCGGTGTAGGACCAAATCCAAGCGAAGTTCTAAATCTATTAAAAGAATATAATGTAATAAGTATAAAAGGAAATTCCGAAGAGTACTATACACTTGGCATTGAGCCATTTAAATCATATTTTAACACATTAAAAACCCAAAGCTATTTATGGACAAAATCTAAACTAAATGAAGAACAAGTTGGGGAAATAAAACTTTTTCCCCACAGCATAGAACTCCTAGTCGGAGGCAAAAAAATAGCATTATGTCACTTTGCAAACGATGTAAGAATAGATTTTAGAAAAAGAAGTACTTGGTCATATCAAAGAGCCTATTTAACTGGAAAAGCCTACGAACAATTTTTTTATACCAACAGCAAAGAACAACTAGAAGAAATAGAAAACATAATAAAAATCTATGGAAAAGATAATCCTCTAGTAAGAGGATATGTATCTGCTAAAGATGACCCAATCTTTAAAAAACAAAGAGTAGATTTCTTCTCTGCAATAATTCAAGGTCATGTTCATTACAAAATGTACGAAGAATCAGACTCAACAAAGTTTTATACCATAAGGGCAGTAGGAATAGCATACGATAAAGACCCAATAGATACAGCATCATATGTTATATTACATGAAAAAACCAATAACCAAGGTTTTGATTTAGAAGAAGTATTAGTAAAATTCGATAGAGAAAAAATGGAATATTCGATTTTAACCAGTAAATCACCAGATAAAACAATAGAAAAATTTACCAATATAAGAAAATAAATTAAAGAATATAGGAGTTAAACTTATATTCTTTTTTTAAAGGTTAAATGTTATTATAATTAGATTTCATTTTTTTTGAAAAAAGTGTTGACAAATAGTTAATTTATGTAGTAAATTAAACTCAATATTAATTTTGAACGGGGGCAATGTATATGAAAGATGTATACAAATTAAAATCTCTTATAAAATCAAAATTGATTGAAATAATATTAAATTTCAATAGTTTTATATGCTTAAAAAAACTAAACGCAAATAGAAAAGTAACTTATGTTATTGACCTATTTGCGTTTTTATATGGTGGTGAATAAATGAAAAATATTAAAATGCAAAATTTATTAGAAAAATTAGAAGAATATAATCCAGATGAAATAGATATTGTAAAAAAAGCTTA
>OIYV01000368.1_pt1 | contig 27440 bp, 17 predicted proteins | sample 1588251 | NCBI WGS metagenome assembly OIYV01 (sample SAMN03283282) | human gut metagenome | biome: human-associated habitat; material: feces | host: Homo sapiens | place: Peru | collected 2012
CATTAAAATAAAAATATTTAATACATTATTGAAATCAAATTTTTATAATCAATATTAAATCATGGTGTTGTATAAAAGTCAATATTTTTTTGCTTTTTGTTGCACTTCAAATGAAATTTTCGGCATTAATTTTTTATATAAATACAATTTTTATCTTTTCTTTAAAGTATTACAGTTGTTTTTCTGTAAAAAATGAGCTAGGTATTTGCAGTTCACCTAACCCATTTATTGATTTTACATTATCAACGACTTAACATCTGTCCCAAGTGGACATTTTTGTCCATTAATTAACGTCCCCATTTTTCATTTTCCTTTTTCTTTCCAACTATAAAACTTACAACCAAAGCAATTACTGCTATTCCTAAAATACCAGCTATAATATATATAGCATATGTTTCACCTGTTTGTGGTGGTTTTACTTCTTCCGTAATAATTTCCTTTGGTGGTTCTGTATCTTGTTTTCCAGTTGCAGTAAAATCAAATTTTACTACACACTCTTTTTCTTGAAATTCATTTCCGGTTTCTTTTGGTAGATATGTAATGATTTTATATGATTGTTTTTTACCTTTTTCTAAAGATAAGTTTACACTTTTTAAATCACTACATTTTCCCTCAAATACTTTTTCATCTTCGTTTTGTGTATCATTATTTGTTAATTTTATAATTTTGATATCTAAGATCTTTGCTACTTCTATTCCATTTTCTATTGTTGCTTTAAAACTAACATCTACCTTTTTGGTGCCTACATTTGCAATTGTTAATGTTGTTTCTTCTGATTCTCCTGGTAATAAATTTGTTATATTCCATGTCATATTTGGAGTATTTGATGTCATTTTTATTGTTTTACCATTACAGTTTACATCTAAATTGTAATTTGCTGCATATGCTGAATTTACTGTTATAAGTGCTATTATTGCTGTTAATAATGCAATTATTGCGAACTTTGAAACTATACTTTTTCTATTCATTGTTCTTCCTCCTACACTTTTGTTTATTTTTATTCTTGAACACGTTCTACTTCTGTTGGTAAATCATCAATTTGGAATATCTCTTTCCACATATTGTTAGTAACTTGTGCATATTCTAACATAACTCTTACATCTGTTCTGATTTTGTTTGATTTTATTTGAGATGGAATTTCTACAATTTGCCAATCTATATTCAAAGGTGTAGTTTCAGCATGTCCCTTTAATATTTTTGTATAATACCAATAATCACCTTGTTTTACCCAATCATCTGAATTCATTGCTACAACTATATCATTTTGATTTACAGGTGCTGTTATCCATTCTCCTTCGCCCTCATTTTCACCTGGTACGTAATATTCAACAACAGGTATACATCTTATACGAACATATGCATCTTGATCTTCTGTTGAAGCTCCTTTTACAACTTTAGTATATCTTTTTAAACCAAACTCATCATACTTTTCTGGAGGATTTTCTGGATCTATTTCACCAATTTCTGGCCAATCCTCTTTTAAAACTACATTTATTTTTCCAATTTTTACACCTGTTTCATTATTTTTTACATCTGAAAACAATGAATAACCTATTGGAATAAGTACTATTAGCAATAAAAATAAAATTGCTATTATTAAAATTTTTTTGTTTTTAAAACCGTTTTTTGATAAAACTTCCTTTTCATTTTCCATTTTCATATTCTCCCTTCTCTTTTGTTTATTTCTTAGTTTTGTAGTATTGGTAATAATTTTCCTTTTTGTATACATTTTATGATTTAATACTATTTGTCTAATGTTTTAATACTATTAAGTGAATTATATTCATAACAGCTAAATTGTTTTAATAATGGCTAAATTAATCTCTTATTAGTCAAATTATTGTCGTGCAATTAATTTACTTTATTATAACTTACCATCAATTTTTATGCAAGAGTTTTTTAGTTTTTGCATAAAACATTTGTGTAGGTTAGTTAAACATTGGTAATTTATAAGTAGTAATATCATAAATTTCAATTCAAAACTTAAATTTTAATTCTGTTAGTATATAATTTTGTAAATAAATCTGTCCCAAGTAAGACAAAAATGTCCAATAATAAACGTCCCCAATTCCCCCCACAATTACTCTCGCTTTGAATCTTTATAATCTATATAGTCTCCAATTAAAACTTTCAAAACTGCTACAACTGGCACGGCAAGGAACATTCCTAATACGCCAAAATATGCTCCACCTACTGTGACTGCAAAAACAACTAGTAGTGGGCTTATTTTCAAAGATTCACCTACTATTTTTGGATTAATTATGTTTGCATCAATTTGTTGTAAAATAGTTGTTATAATAACCATCCAAATAGCTTGTGAAAATCCTCCTGTAATAAATGTAATTATAGTAGCAACTATAATTGCAATAATTGCTCCAAAATATGGTATCATATTGAATAATCCTATCATTATACCTAATAATACTGCATATTTAACTCCTAATAGGCTCATTGCAATTGATGTTAATATTCCTACTACTATTGCATCTACTAATTGGCTAGCTAAAAATTTTAAAAATATTTCATTTGTTCTATTAAAATAAATTCCTATTTTATTAAAAGTTTCCTTTTCAAAAATTGCTCCTGACAATCTTTTAGCAAACTTGATTATTTCAGTTCTTTCTAGCAATATATATGCTGAGACTATTAATGAAACAAAGAAATTGAATATTCCTGTTGCTATACTTAAAGCTCCTTGAGCATATTTTGTTATTTGCTGAATATTAATATATTCGGCAATATTTATTTCACCTAATTTTTTTATGTTATTTGTAATAATCTCATTTTTAATAAGTGCATCATCTGGTAGATTATTTATTTTGTCCATTATTGTATTGTAATAACCTTGGAAGTTATTTACAAAATCTACTATGCTTGAAGACACTATTGGCACTACATATGTTATTGTTATTGCTATTATTAAAATTGCTAATATGTATACTATTATTACTGATAGTCCTCTTGCTCTATTACTAACTATTTTTACTTTTTTTGCTTTTTTAAATAATGTTTCTAATTTTCTTGCTGGTATATATAATATGTATGCAATTATTATTCCTACTATAAATGGCATTATTATATTTAAAAAATTTGATATCCAATTGCGTATTTCTGTAATATTATCTAATGTTTTATACACTATTATAAGTGCTAGCGCAAATGTAAACCAATATAACCATTTTGTGAATTTTCTTTCTTTCATGTCTTTTCCTTTCCTTTTTATTTTTAATTATTTTTAATTATTTTCAACTATTTTCTATTTTTTATTTTTTCAATTTTTTCTATTTTTAATTTCTTCGTTTTTTCGCATTGTCGACTTTCTGAAAAAATACATTATAACAATCTATTATCAAAAAAGTCATAAAAAAGAAGTGTCCTTTTTGACAAAAGATTTCTTAATAAATTTCATTCCTTTTGGCAAAAAATTTATTAAGCAATTTCATTCCTCTTGCCAAAAATTTATTAAGCAATTTCATCCCTCTTGGCAAAAATTTATTAAGAAATTTCATCCCTCTTGCCAAAAATTTATTAAGCAATTTCATTCCTCTTGGCAAAGAAATTTACTAAAAAGCTATGTATTCATTTGCAACATCTTTGCAAAAAAGTTGCCAGAAAGGAACGTCCTTTTTGGCAACTTTTTTGACCTTTATTAAGGCACATAAATATAACATTCAAGATTTCTTCTACCAAAATTAATACATTCATTATAAGTTGACATATAAACATCTAATTTATTGTTTGATATAGCTCCACCTCTATCTTGAACTACGAACCATCCACCATTTGGCTTGTTAGCGAAATAGGGAATGTATATTATAGTTCCCATTGGGTAACCCTTACCAGCAGCTACTGTACACCATGCTGATGCGCGTGCACCAGATGCTGTTATACCATAGCCTGATGAGTTTGCTGATTTACCACATGTTGACGCTGTATATGCTGATGCATTTAATGTTTTTACAACAGGTGTCATACCTTGTGCTTTTGCTGCTAATGCATTTCCATTTGCACTTGCTGTTTGTGCTACAGCTTCTAGTGTCTCTCTATCTACTGAAGATCTTGATGATACTTCATTATTTCTAATTAACTATTTTATTTACTGGTTGTTTTGTTATATTTGTAGAAATCTCTGTTCTTGATACTTCAATATCATTTTGGTATTTTATTTTATATGTTGTTTCTTTAATTCCATCTATTCCTCTTCTTTTTATTACTTCTTTCTTATCTCCATCACCTGTAGATAAGTCATTAGTTTCTGTTTCAAAAGGAATAGCAGTTTGTTCAACAACTATTTTTTCAACTATATTATTATAGTTTTCTTCTAGCAATTTTTCAACTGTAACTTCGTTTGAAGTTTCTACAGTTTCAGTAATTTTAACTGTTTGCTCATTTTCTGTAGTAATTCTTATTGTCTTATTATCTGATATATTACTTTCTGGATTTGGTATTACATTCTCCTCTGGTAATAAGATAATGTGATTTTCGTCTAATATATCGGAAACTTTTTCTTTTGTAGTTAAAACATTCATTTCATATCCATCTGAAAGAATTATTTTAACGCTTTTAACTTTTGAATTTACGGCCATAACACTAATACCCATTACGAATAAAAGTATTATACTTACGGATATAACCTTTTTCAAGGATATCGAAGCCTTATCATCTTTTTTCATAAGAAATTTGTCCCTCCTTTTCTTAAGACATTTTCAATTATAACATTTTTGTTACAATATGTCAAATTTTAGCTTTTGTTTTATGTTTACTTGATAGCTGTAATTCAACTGTCCCTAATATTTTTTCTATTTTAAAATAGCCTGAATAATTTTTAATTATTTAGACTATTTTTCTCTATATATTATATGCTTGTCTTATTAGGAATATTACAATTTCTTTACAAAAATTATGCTTTTTTTATCTACTTTAATATCCTTTTTTCATTTTTCTTTATGTTCACATTTTTTAATTGTTTCCATGTTCATATTCTTTATCTACTTTCATGTTCATGTTTTCTCTGCATATTTTTTAATGTTTCTGTCAAAACTTTAGCCACATTATTCATTGTTAGTGAATCATAATAATATTCATCTAAAATTTCTTCTGATTCTAATACTATTTCTCGTTTTTCTTCTCCTTCTATTTCTTCATTATTATATATTACTTTATATGAAGAAAAAAATTCTTCTAGTATTTCTTCATCGCTTAATTTGTTATGCTCTTCTTCATCTTGTAGTTTTGGATTATCATTGTCTTCTTCATACTCATCATCTTCCTGTTCAATATCCCACTCACTACTATCTTGTTCACTTTCTAAATTATCCTCATATTCGCCATCTTCTTGAGCATAGTCATATTCGCTATCCTCTTGATCATAGTCATATTCACCATTTTCTTGTTCATCATCATATTCACTCTCTTGTTGAGCATAATTCAATTCATTATCTACTTTTCCATAGTCCCACCCCTCATATTCTTGGGCATCAACTTCTTCATATTCCCTATATACATATGGTTTATTGTTGATTGTTTCATTCATATATTTAATAATTTCATCTTTAGTTTTATTATCTAAATCAGTATTTGTACATATCATAATATCATTTTGTGTTTTTTCAACCACTCTCATTAGCTCTAAGTCATTGTTTTTTTCAGCATACATACAATAATATCTATCTGAGCCATAATTCATTAGTATTTGTTGAATTGTTGTATTTTTATTTAAATGACTTTTTACAAATATATATACTTTTCCTGAAATGCTATCTTTAAAATAAAAATTATCTTGTTCTAATTTTGCTGTTAAATTTATATTTCTTTTTTTATCGAACATTTTAAATATCTTTTTATCTTCATCATATGTATATAGTGAGTTTTCTCCGCTTTCTAATAACTCTATAATTTGGTCAACCTTTTTTACGAATTCTTCTCCCATTTTATACCATCCCTTTCTTATATGAACTTTGCATATGTTAACTTTTTATATTTTAGCTTTTCATATTTTAATTTTTCATGTTTCGACTTTTCATATTTCGACTTTTTATATATCAAAATTTTGTATTTTAACTTTGCAATTTTAAACTCTGCAATTATTTTATTTCAAAAACTTTTCTTGCATTTTCATATGTTTGTTTAGCAATCTTCTCTAATTCTATACCTTTATACTCTGCAATTTTTTCAGCTATATATTTAACATTCCTTGAATCATTTCTAGTACCCCTTTTAGGCTCTGGGGCCAAATATGGACTATCTGTTTCTATTAACATTTTTTCTAAGGGTACTTCTTTTACCACTTGATTAGCATTCTTTGAATTTTTAAATGTAACCGGTCCTGCAAAAGATATGTAAAATCCAAGTTTTAATGCTTCTTTTACTAATTCTATATTAAGTGGACAACAATGAAAAACTCCTGGTTTTATTGGCTTTTCGACATTTTTCAAAATATCTAATGTATCCATAACAGCATCTCTTGTGTGTATAACTATTGGTAAATTCATTTTATTAGCCAATTTTATTTGTTGTATAAAAGCCTGTTTTTGAAAATCTTTATTTTCGGTATTCCAATAATAATCTAAACCAATTTCACCTATTGCAACTACCTTTTTATTAATTGCAATTACCTCCAATTGTTTTAATTGATCATTTAAGGCTTCCATACTCTGATTTTCAGGTATATCATTTGGAGATATACCACATGTTGCATATATAAAATTATATTTTTCTGCAAGTTCAATTGCCCTAATTGATGATTCTAAACTATAACCTGCCGTAACAAATTTCGTAACACCAGACTCATAAACATCCCTAATTATACAATCTCTATCATCATTAAATTTTTCGTCATCATAATGTGCATGACTATCAAATAGTTCCATATATGCTCCTTTCTAGAAATTATTAGTTACTATTACAACACTAGCAACTGCCATATTTTTAACATGTGAAATACTTATATCTATGCTTATTATTTCCTCTAAATTACTAATCTTTGAATTGTTATTTACACTTACCAAAGGTCTTCCTCTTTTATCATTAATAACTTCAATATCTTTCCAATCAACATCAAATTTTCCATCTAACATCCAAGATATTGCTTTAAACACAGCCTCTTTAGCAGCAAACCTACCGGCATAAGATTCATATCTTTGAATTTTTTTTCCTTCACAATATTCAATTTCACTTTCCGTATACACCTTATTAAGGAATTTTTCTCCATATTTTTCTATGTTTTTCCTTACTCTATCAACTTCTATAATATCGATTCCCGTACTAATTCTCATACCTAACCTACCTTTGCCTAAAATTATACCACATATTTCCTGATTTTTCTACCCCTCCACTAAATTCACAGAATTTAACATAAGAAATAATAATAGGCATAGTAACAAATTTCTTTCTCTCGGTGCTCCCCCAAGCCTCTAACAAATAATCTACCAAAAATCCCACTTCTTTTTGCCAATCTCAACAAAAAAATCACCAGAAAGCTCAACCTTCCTAGTGATTTATAACTATTTCTTATTCTCTCGCATCAGTAAAATAATTAGCATTTGCATCCGCACTACTATGCCATTTACCTACAAATTCGATTCTATTATTATTGTTCAACTCATAACTAGGCTCAACAACAACTTTCCCATATTGATCTATCGCTCCCCATTTTCCATCTTTCTTTACAGCAATATATCCATAATCATTTTGTTCAGTAGCCTCATCATAAACTGCCTCAACAATAACTTTTCCATCTCTATTAACTAAACCATATTTTCCATTTACCTTTGTAACAAACAAAGTGTTTGTAGAATACACTTCTTTATTTGTTTTCTCTTCTAACTTATAATTATAATATTTAACTTCACCTTGAACATTAACACTTATAAAACCATTCAAAATTGTTTCTTCTCCTGCTGTTAATTTCACTGCAAAATTTCTTGTCATATAATCATAAGTATTATCTTCTTTTTTAGCCTTCAAATAATCTGTTGTTCTATTATAATTTATGTCTGCATATTTAAACTCAACTATAATTTCATTGTTTGTATCTATTACTCCGAATTTTCCGTCTTTTTTTGCTATATATTTATCTTCAAACATATATGCTAAATACTCATAGTCTGAAGGAATTTTTAAATCTGTCTGTATATTTAAAACTCCGTATTTTCCGTTATTATTAACTATTACATTTCCATTATTCATAGATACTGCATTATCAACTTTTCCTTCTAAATACGCTGTTCCATCTTCTAAAAGAACTTTCCATTTTCCATCTAATTTAGCAATATACATGTTATTGTCAGCTATATGTTTAATATCTTCAAATTTACATTCTAAACCTATTTGCCCATCTGATTTTATAATTCCGAATTTTCCCTCTGAATTTTTAACTATATAACCGTTTTTATAATCTTCTGTAACTGCTGAAATACTTGCATATTCTACTGGTACTATTATTGAACCATCTGTATTTACTAAACCTAATTTACCATCTTTTTTTATAATTATACTATTTTTTATTCCTCTTAATGTTGTTATACTATCATATTCACATTGTAAAATTTCTTTGCCATCTAAATTAATTAGACCAAATTTGCCATTTTTTTGAACTTTTAACACATTATCTTCATACCATAGATTATTGTTTTTATCAAGATTTTGTATAGTTGCAACATTTTCATAATCTGTAAATATATCTTGATTTTTATCATTTATTGCTTTTGTTTTATATGTTCCATCTACATAATTTACATCATAAGTACAAATAAATACTGGTTTTTGTTTGTTTGGAATAGCTATCATTTCACTATATGCAGGTTGTACTACTTCTTCACCACTTGAATTTATAACTCCCCAATTTCCATTTGTAAATAATGCCATATAATTTAACTCAACATTTTTTGTTGCCATTGTTTGTTTATCTGCTTTCAATATTTGGTTTATACCAAATACAAATAATATAATAATCGCAATTACAACTATAACAGCAATAACTTTTTTTACGTTAAGTTTTCTTTCCCCATTATATCTTCTACCTTTACCCATATATCTCTTTGACCTCCAACTTTCATTTTAGTTGTTTCTACTATATCATCTTTCTGACAAAATTACAACCACTCGCAAAAATATTTTGTGAGTGGTTGTATATTATATTTAGCTTTTTAAATTTAAAATTCTATTTCTAATCCATACAATTTAACTGCATTATCTAAATTATCTTGTGTTGTACCTTCCTTCCAATTATAATCTTTTAACACACGAATTGAACCCAATAAGATTTTTTTTGCACTTAATCCATCATCATAAAATTTGTTAAATACAACTTCTTGTGTTTTTGAAGAATTAGGTTTTACAAAGAAATTTGCGATTGTCATATTAGTTGGTTTTCTTGTTTGTTCACCTAAATCTAACACAATTTCATTATTTTGTGTATTATCTGAGATAACTACAAAGTTATCTGTTTTATTTGTAACTTTTATTGTATATGTTTCTGTTTCATAATCTACAGATTTATTTAAAACTTCTACAATTATATTGTCATCTTCAATTTTAACATTAGGATTTTCATCACCTATATACTCTGCAATTGATAATTTAAAATTACCGTTTTCTTCTATTAGCACAATTTTTTCTTCATAATAATAATATCCATCTGTTGTTCCATTTGCTAATATATCATCTAAAATTCGTATATTATATATATATTTATTGTCTACAATTGAATAATTTTGTATATTGTAAATTTTCTTTTTTCCTTGAAATATTTCATCTATATATCCTTTAAATTGCTCTAGTGTTGGGTAATTTTTCTTTTTGCAATCTGTTGTAATTAAATCATATGCTTTTTCATATTCTCCATTATTACAATAATTAAAATATGTATCTACTAGATTTTCAATAGGTTTTTGATATTTTTCAGGTGTTTCTTTTTCATCATCTAAAACAGATATATGTGGTGTATATGTTGTAGAAGGTTGTTCCATTTTGGGTGGTTGATTTTTTAATATCATATTAATTATAATTACAATTAACCATATAATTATAAATATAAATATTGCTTTTTTATTACGTTTATAAAAGTTAATTGTTTTCAGTCTTAATTTTGACCAATATCCCATTTGTATAGCCTCCTATATCATTTAAAATGAATTTACAAAATATTTACATACTATATAATAATTTGCAAATCTTTGTATAATCCCCTATATAACCTGAAATGAAATTACAAAGTCATTGTAATTATTTTCTTTTACAACTATTCTTTGTATTTTTTCATCATCTTTTGAACCTAATATATCTAATATTTTTAATCTTAAAACATAAATTGAACCTTGTCTTGTTATATCATCATATTCTAATGCCCAGTTTTTTGGATATGTTTTTTCAATGTATTCTTCATATTCTTCTATTGTAGGAAAATATTTTTCTTTGAATTCTGAATATAATAATTTATATGCTTCATCATATTCTTTTTTCTCTATATGTTTGAAATACACTCCACAGTAGTATTCCATACGGTCTCTTTCGCCTAATGTTGATAGTTTTTTTATTATTTCTTCCTTTGTTTTTGGTACTTCTACTGTTTGATTGTTTTGTTTACTTTCTGATACAACTGTTGTTTGTTGTGTCGAATTTTTCGCTTGTTGTTCTTGTTTTTTGGGTATTAGTATCTTTTTTACATACAGTGTTAAACTAATTACTATTAAAATCAAAATAATAAATATTAATACTGTATCTGATATTTGTAATTTTCTTTTTTTTATAGACATATAGCAATCTACTCCTCTATTATTGGAATGAAACTTATATATACACCATTATCTTTTTTCTTAATTTTAATTGATACTGTAAACTCAATTTTATCATTACTTTCAGTATAAAATATTACTTTAAATTTTGCAAAATTATCTTTTTCTGTATACTCAGATATATCTATTTGAGCATGAGTTATTTTTACACTATCATTACAATGCTTTTTCAAGCATTTAACTAATTTGTTAAATGTTTCAAAATCATTAATTCCTAAATTTGAGTTTATTTCATTTTGATTTTTGGTATAATATGTTTTTAAATCTTTGTCATTACAATCTTTTACATTTTTATATAGTTTAGGTAAATATCCTCTAGCAATTGTTTGTAACTTATTTTGAAAATTATCTAAATTTACCTCTCCATTATATGTTCTATACAATTGAACATAGTTTTCTACATAAAATTTATCTTGTATCCCTTCTTCATTAATAACAATATTCATACCTTCTTTTTTGTTACTTCCATATTTCAATAATAGAAATATCAAGAATATTAAACATAAAATAATTAATATTAATACAAATTTAATTTTTTTCATTTTATATTAAATTCCTTCCAAAATTTTTTTCAACCTTCTTGTCATTTCTTCTGAAACACTAACACCCCATCCTGCATTACAATATGTTGGTGCTATTTCAGATATTGTGTATTTTCCTGCTTTAATATAATGTGAACTATTTGCAATATAATTTCCAAAGTCTAGTATTGCTTGTTCAAAACTATCATATGCCATCCAGTTACTTCCTGCTGAATTTGTCCAGCTAAATCTATCACTACTTATAGAACCACTCCAACCTTGTATACTAAACATATTATATGGATAACCATTTCCGCCTCCAACTAATATTCCATTTGTTCCTGCTGATGATTCTATTATACATACTGATGCTGCAAAAACTGCATTAACATTATATTCTTGTTGCATTCTCATAAAAGCTTCTGCATTATCACAAATTACTTTATGCTCACTAAATATTGATTTAAATACCTCTACATCTGTTACAACATTTTCATATGTATCTAGTGTATTAACATTGTAATCATTTTCCAATTGAACTGTTGTATCTAATGATACTCCTGGTGCCATATAATCTTGAACATTAGGTATAAATCCGCCTAAATTGTTTTTTAATATAACTTGAATTTTTTCTGTACCTGTATATGCAATTTTTGTTCCCATTTTTACAATATTTTTTCCTTCTATTGCTTCTTGAATAGTCATTTCTACTTCTGCTGTTTCATCTTCATTTAATACAGTTATTACATCTGAATTACTTACTTTAATACCACCACTTATTATCATAGTATATCTATCTAATGCACCAATTTCAGGTTGTGATACACCATCAAACTCTAATGTTATACTATTATCTGTACATTCTATTATTCTACAATTTCCTGGTGCAACTATTTCTAGGTCTTCTGTAAATCCATTTTCTGTAATTTCCTCTGTTTCCTTATCAATTTCTTGTGGATAGATTATTGCCCCATATAATAATGCATCTTCTGTTTTATTTTGTTGCCAATTTTCTGGATTTTCTGGAATATATTCTGGTATAAACCATGTTAATACATTTGTAGATAATTGTTCAAATTCTGCTTTTGTGTAATATCCTAATTCTATTAAGAATTCTTTTAAATCTCTATATATTAGTTGCGCATCTTCTGTTTTCATTCCTTCTAATATAGAAAATGCTGTTAATGATGTAACATCTCCACCATTTACTGTATTATCAAAACTTATTTCTTTTCTTACTGTAACAACTCCCATAAAATCTAGCAAACTATTAATTCTTTCTGTAGATTCTTTTGTTTCCTCAAATGTGTGATCTGCTGGTGATAGATATTTCAATTGTTTGTCAATATATATTAAATATCTATTTACATTCTCTCCTGTTGATGCAGATACTGATGCCTCTTTTAATCCTGCTTTCCAACCGTTTTCTTCTTTATATGTATCTCCTAAATCTTCATTTTCTCTTTTTTCAGCTCTTTTAACTTCCCATGTTCCACTTTGAGCATCACTAATTTCTTTATCTGTTAATGTTACCTTTGAAAATGCAATTATTCTTCCACCTTTTACTAAAACTTGTGCTGCTTCTCCATTTGATAATTTTTCTATTTCTTTAGCATAATATATTGATTTAGAAGTATCTGGTGTGCCATCAAATGTATAATATCTTCCTTGTGTAAATATTTTCTTAGAAGCTCTATATCCATCACCTAATTTGTAATCTATATCGTTTCCATCTAAGTCTGTTACTTTATCTCCTATCTCAGGGTTTTCTGCCATTTTACCATCTACTGTAATTATATCGCCTTTTACCACATAAGGTTGTACATTTTGATTATATTTTGTTCCAGTTAATACTGCTGTTACTTTTACATCTTCACTATCTATAGGATAATCTACATTAATTTCATCTGTTGTTTTTTGATATGAACTATATGTCCCTTCTTCAAATACAACATCTTTATACCAATGTTTTATTACATTTTTAATTCTTGGAAATACAAATTCCACTGTATCCTGTTGTTCAGATAATAATGTGTATATTTTATTAATGTCTTCAATATTTAATTGAATATCATCATATCCAACTGCTTTAAAAATGTTGTCTACTATTAATTGTATACGTTCTGTTTCTTTATCTAAAATTTCAAAACAATCTTCTATATCTTTTTGTATTTCTAGTAATTTTTTAGTAATTTCATCATCTGTTTTACTATCTATTCCTTCATCACAAAAATCTATCCATTTTTGTGTAATATATAAATGTGTCTCACCATCCATAGATAACCCTTGTATTTGTCCTTGTGATATATCATATTCTGTAAATTTTACATCAGATATATATTCTATTCCATTACCATATAAATATGCATCTAATTGGCTTAATGCACTTGTCATTGCTAACTGAACATTTTTATTTTTTAACTCATTTTGATGTTGTCCTGTTATGTAATATCCAAATCCGTGTATAATACTTGTTTGAAGAACGTTTCCATCTCCTTCATAATTAGAATGTTCACTTGTATTAGATATATTTAATATGTAATCTGAATCATTCTCATAACGTATGAAACGTCCATCATTATTTATATCATCTTTTAATTCATCTGTTTTTAAATAATCTGGATAATTTACATTGTATTGACCATTATTTACAGATGCAGTTCCTATATAAGTTGGCCATTTAACAGCACCAAAACTATTATCATACTTACTTGTACATATTTTTCTAACTACTCCAAATCTTTCTGAACCTAATAATGCTGTTTTTAATTCTTTTGTACTTTGTGCTGGTATTTCTGTTTCTATTCCTAGAGAAAAATCATTTCTTAACTTAGTTATAAGTCCATATAAACTATTTATGCTCATTTTTTGTTTAACTGTTTCTATTTCTTCTTCTGGAATATTTACACTGCAATCTTGTTTATTTATATATTTATCAATAAAGTCTTTTCCTAAATCTTGTTCAGCACCTAATTTCCCTCTTTTTATAGGAAGTTCTTTATCTTTATATGTAATTTTATAATCTATGTTGTAATCTTCATCTTTTTCCAATAATACATTAACTTCTGTTTGTAAATTTTTATTTTCTATTAATTCTTCTGTTAAATCCGGTGACATTGTTGCTATATGTAATGCTAGTAAGAATTCTAAAGGCATACCATATCTGCCTGTCCAACCTTCCAAATTATATTTAAATTTATTGCTAGTTAATTTAGACCAGTCTTTTGATGTTATTTCCATTGTTTTTTCTTCTCTGTTTACTGAAATTGTTGAATCGTCTAAACCAAGTACTTTAGCTCTTATCATTCCTGTTAAATTATAATCATCATCACTAAAAAATTCTTTTATATTTTTAAATATATTTCCTAATTTTGCATCATCATGGATTAAATATGTTCTTTCATTTGATACTATATATTTGAATATTAAATCTTCTGTTATAGTCTTTTGTTTAAGTTGGTCTTGGTATTCTTTTGCTCCGAAAAAGCCATCAGAATCATAGTATTCCGGCATTATCCCTGTATCATAATCTACTTCATCTGTTTCTTCACCTGTTTCTTCATTTGTTTTTTTAGTTCTTTTATAAAATGGTGCAAAACCAAAACCTACTGGGTCTATTCCCATGTCATCAAGATATTTTAACACTGCTTTTTGTGCTGTTTTATCTTGATCTGAAGCTAATTTCTCCAAAAAGTAATCACTACCAAATAAAGATGTATTTACCCAATCTATTGCTTCTGCAACTTTTGCCATAATTCCTTCTTTTACTAAACCAGGCATTGTAATTATAAATGAGACAATTCCTATTAACATAAATATAATAACTGCTATTGATATTACTGATGAAAAAATTCCCATACCTACTGGTTTAAATAATGTTGTTGCCATTTTATCTTTTGCTTTTTTAGCCGCATTCCTAGCATGTTTTTTTGCTTTGCCTTTTAGTTTTCTTTTTGCCCAACCATCAGGTTGTCTGTTATTTTTATTTAGTTCATCATTCATTGTGTCATCTATATTAGTATCGCTCATTTATATCACCTACCTTTTAAAAAATTTGTATTTTATAATTTTGAATTTTATTTTATGTATTGATTATATACTTTAAAGTATGCAAATTATGTATTTACATTTAATCAAATTACAGATTTGCATATATCCTAACTATGAATTTTCAAGTTCTGCAAATTTCTTTTCTATTGCTGCTTTCTTCTTTTCACTACCATAGTTTTTGTCCATTGTTTCTTTTAATTTTTGATATTTCTTTAATTTGTCTTTCATATTAGGGTCTGATTGCATTGAGGTAATTCTACTTTCTACAGTATTATAATCATTTCCAAAATATGCTCTAGCTTGATTTGCATCACCAGTTTCAATTCTCTTATTATTTTTTAATAAGCTTTCATATGAAATTTCATTATATTGTTTTTGTGTGTAATCACTTGATGGTTCTAATTCACCCATATCTGATAATCTCATTGAGTCATTTACATAGTCAAATCCATTGCTATATCCCATAATTTCAGCAGAATCTGCTAATTCTTCCATTTTTGAGTAGAAATCTCTTTCATATTCTTCCTCTAAATGGTTTCCTCCAGTTTCATATATTCTTTTTGCTGCATTTCTTATCTCTTGATCATCTGCATCAGTATATATTTCTCTATATGCTCTTGCAAAATCTTCATATGCTCCTGCAAATACTTCTTGGTTTTCTTCTAATTGTTTTTCATATTGTTTATATTCAAAACTATCTAATTTTGCATTTGCTATACCACCAACTGCTGTTGCTGTAGAAGCAGCTGTTTTTACATCACCAACTGTAGCACCTGCGATGAAACCTGCTGCTGTAGCAGCTCTTCCAAAGTTTTTTCTAACAACTCCTCCAACGCCACCATTTCTATCAATGTATCCTCCTGTTTTACTTAGAGCTTTTTGGATTTTACTAGACTGAGCTTGAGAGTTTGCTACTGTACTTGTTGCTGCATTTGTTGCTGCATTTGCTGCCGCATTTGCTGCTGCATTTGCTGTTGCATTTGCTGCTGCATTTGCTGTTGCGTTTGCTGTTGCATTTGCTGCTGCGTTTGCTGTTGCATTTGCAGCTGTATTTGCTGTTGCATTTGTTGCTGCATTTGCTGTCGCATTTGCTGCTCCTGCTCCTCCATTTGCTAAATTTCCTTTCATCTTAGGCATTTTTCCTTTACTTTTATCTATCTTTTTGTCAGACTTATTCTTAAGCATAGAGGTTGCCATACTTATTGCCATTGCACCTGTACCAATTGCATTTCCAATATTATTGGCTTGTATTCCAAAAATCTTTCTTATAATATCTTCTGCTTTAAGCATAAAGAATGCACTTGCTACTGCAAATATTACATTTCCAAGTCCATCACCATCTAATGAACTCATTATTGAACCATAAAATACTATGTACATAATACAATGAAATGGCTGAACAATAACTGTAAATATAAATTCTTTTAACCATGTATTTAACGCTTGTGATTTTCCATCTCCTATTTTATCTATTGAATATGTAATTGTAATTAATGGTGAAATTACTATTAAAAATCCTAAAACTATTGTACGTTTAATATACATTAGTACAAATGCTAATGTTGCTATAACAAATGAACCATATACAATTGTTTCTGGCCAACCTACAAATGGTACAAGTGACGGTGTAATTAATTTTGTAATAATATTCCATTCCGAATTTTTAAATGGATCCATTGTTTCTAATACTTCTACTAAACTATTATTTATGAAAAATGTTATTATCATAATATATTGTAGCACAAATACTAGTACCAAACTAATAGCCCAATCTTTAAGCATTTTCTTGTATTTTGCCTCTTCAGATGCAACTGTAGAAATTGCCATACGTATACCAATATATAATAAAATTCCAAGTAATATTGCTATAGATAAGTTTCTCATTACATAATAATATTTGCTTATGTTTTGAACAATATTGTTAGCTACATTTCCATATTTTACGCTTTCACCAATCCATACTTCTGGGAAAAAGTTCGCAGATGTTATACCACATCTATTAAATACAACATCACCTATTGCTCCTGCAAATCCATCATCTGCAATTCCTGTTAATGCACTTATTAAAACATTTAATGCACTAAAAATAAGTAATATAGCCCATTGTAGTATAATAGCTAATACAGCAACAAGTGCTGAACCTGATACAAACCCTGCAACTGCAGTAGCAATAGCACCAGTAACCCCATAACTATTATTAATCATTCCAATTGCTACAATTAAGATTATTGATATTAAAATTATTCGTATTAAATTTTTCTTGTTTGTTTTCATTTCACACCTACTTTCTACTGCTTTTCTGCATCTTTTATAATTTTATTTATATTTATCAATGACTTTTTATATTTGATTTTTCCTAATTGGTCATATGTATTAATATCTTTAATCATTTGTAGTATTTTTTTATTTAAATCTTTAATATTTGCATCTTCAATTTCAGAAATACTTTTTGATTCTAGTACATCCTCTTTTCCTAACGTCTCTCTTATTGCTGTTGTTGCATCTTTTGTATCAAATCCTAGTCCTTTATTTTTATCTATCATTTTATTTTTTAATGCTTTTTTAACTTCATCTTTTACTTTATCTGTAAATTCTATTTCTTTTCCTAAAGTTCTCATTTTATCTTGTAATCTACTTAATACATCAGCTACATCATCACCTGTAACTTTGTCTTTACCCTTTTCAAATAGATAATCACTTATTACTTGTTGAATAGTGCTAGAATTTACATTCATTTTCTTAGATTCTTTAACTATATTTCCTAATTGTTTGTGTAAATCTTTCTCTGAATCTTCATCACTAATTCCATTAGCTTGTGCATAACGTTTTTGTTCTTGTTTTAATTCTTTTATTTTGTCCCTTAAATTTTGCTCTAATTCAGCAACCTTAGTAATGTCATCTAATTCTTGTTTTTGTTTTTCAGCTTTTTCTTTATTTTCTAATGCTGTTTTTCCATCTGTTCTTGCTACATCTGCCACAACAGATGCTCCAATTGCGGTTCCTACAGCTGTTAATACTTTATTTGCTAATTTCTTTTCATGTTTTGCATTTTGATATAATATTTTTGTTTCATATGCTTTTTCATAAGTTTCTTGTGCTTCATGTAATTCCTTAGATGCCTCTACTTTTCTTTGTTCATCTAAATCATTTATTTCTTGAGTAATTCTTGCATGATCTGGTGAATTCTGTGTAGCATTTCTTAAATCATCTGTTAATTCTTTTCTTCTTTCTTGATATGTTAATTCATTATTTGCATATTTATCTATTGCCATTTGATAATTTCTTTCAGCTACATTTTTATTACGTTCTGCCACAGCAAGTTTTGCTCCATATTTAGAATTTTTCTTTTTAATATTATTGGTTGTTCTATATTTATCAATTCTTCGTTTAGAATTTGACATTAAAGAAAATCCTGCACTTGGGCTTTCTATAAATGCTGTTGCTCCTACAACTGTTCCAATAGTTCCTATAGCCAAATCTCCGAATGTTTTTATTCTTCTTGTAAATCTCTCTCTGTTTGCTTTTTTAGCACCTTTTATTGATGCATATAATTTTTTGTTTGTATCAAAGCTTAAGTTATTTCCTAATTTTCTTTTATTTTCTGCATATTTAGCTAATCTTCTTAAAGGTGTTCTATTGGGCACATATAGTAAGAGCTTTCCAAATTTACTATTAGCAAATTTATTAATTTTTCTCCATCTGTTTCCAATTCTTTCGTATTTTCTTTTTTCTAGTTCTTTTTTCGCATCTCTTATATTATCTTTTCCTGTAGTAGCATATCGAATTTGTGTTATTGCACCATAATCACCAAATAACATATTTTTTAGCTTAACAGGTATATTTTTTCCAATTGTATACATTGGCATTGCTTTATGAATCAATTGTGGGAAAGTTTCTGGATTATTTACTTCTGCTAATGAACCTGCTTTATCTAATCCAAATATTTTTACTATTATTTTATCTGATTTTAGCATAAAATTCAATATTACTAATCCAACTACAGCTCCTGCTAAACTTTCTTGAGAAACTGATAATGCAACTGCCATAAATAATACATATAAAAATGCATGTACTGTTTGTAATAATACATTAAATGAGAAGTCTTTAAGCCATTTATTTAAACTTCCAGTTTTCTTTCCTGCTATTCCTTCAAGTGCATATTTTACACCCATAAATGAGCCAGAAATTGCTAATATGTATATTGTAAAATATCTTTTCAAATATATTACTAAAAAACGAAATAATAAATATATTAAAAATATATATATTATAGTTCCAGGAACTCCCTCTCTCCAATTAAATGCATATGCTTTTATTCTAATTGCATCATACAAATTTAACTCTTGGTTACTAGCACTCTTCTGTAATAATTCACTAACTTCTTCATGAGCAGCACTTTTGCTCCATCCATCACATATTCCTACTAATATGTCATTTATTTGAAAAACCATATACATGAATAGATGTATGAAAAATACTACACACAATCCTATACACCATGATACTAGAAGTTTTTTATAATTTGCTTTTTTCTCTGATGAAGATGTAATTGCTAGTCTAATTCCTAAATACAATAGTATAAATAACATTACTGCTATTGATAAATTTCTTACTAGAACATACCATGTTGCTAAATTCTTTCTTAATTGATATACAACATTTTCTTTATCTATAGGTGTTTCTTCTGTTTGTTCTGAATCATCTTGGTTTGAACCATTTTGCAATATATTATCTATTGCCGAATTTTCCTCTTTTTTTAGTCTTAAAGAATATCCACCAGCAGTTTCAAAATTAAAGAAATTTGCATCTAAAATTGGTACTTGATTAAAGAAAATACTTTCAACTGTTAGTCTTGCACCTGATGCAGATGTTGCATTTGGTGAAAAGAATCCATCTACAAATGAGTTATTTGAATTATTTCCACTAATTCCTAATACACAAGTTTGTATAAGTAGTTCAGCTAAATTTGCCCAACCTACTATTTGCATTCTTATCATATATATTATTATGTTCATAATTAGCTCAAAAATGTCTGATATTGCAGAAAATATCCATTTAAACATACTTGTTGAACCACCATATGATATTTGGTTATCACCTACTGTAAGTGGTGTTCCATCATATTTTTCATATGGTGAATAATATCCTTTTCCATTAAAGAATAAATTTGTATCTTGTTCTGTTTTGTTTCTTGCTGTTTCTTCATTTAATCTATATATTTTTGTAACACCATATCTTGGTAATACATAACTTTCATCATCTTCATGTCCTTTTAACAAATTACGTTTTATTCGTTGTAAATAATATTGTATATATTCGTATTTTAATGCTCCTTGGTTCACATTTGATATTCCTGTATCTGCTGTTTCTTCATCTGCTATGCCTGGAACAGTTTCTATTTGAGTTGCATATATTATTTTTGTTCCTCCTACATATAATACATATTCTCCACTATCTACACCATTGTATATGTATAATATATCTCCAGGAAGTACTTTTCCTTCTGATACTAATTTAGAAATATCTAATATATCTGAATCTTTATCTAATTCATCCTTAAATATTGTTTTTGCATCATCAAAATAATCTGTATTTATATCTTGTCCTGTTATTATATTGTTATCTTTCATGTTTAAAGACCATTGATATACAAATTCTATCCATGATTTATTACTAAATTCATATACATCGTCATCTTCTTTTATTGAATCTGCTGAGGCATTTGAATCATATTTTGTTTTTACTTTTCCACGAATTAAAACTGTTGGTGTTGTTGAAGTTGCAATATTATCTGATGAAACGAATCTAGTAGGATCAATAAAATATATTCCATTTTTAGGCATATATAATGCATTATATGTTTGTGCTATACTTTCACTTGTTACTGAAAAATCTATATGTAAATGTTTTCCTGTACTATTCCCTGTATTTCCCATTTCTCCTAAATATGTTCCAGCACTTATTTTTGTACCAATTTCATTTAATATTGCATCTGAAACTTTTTTTAAATGCATATATCTTACTTGTAAATCACCACTTTGTATTTTTATATAATTTCCCATTCCACCATGACCATTTGTATTATCTGGTATATCTGATTTGGCATCTATTATTTCTCCATCTGAAACTGCATATACACTAATTTCTCTAGACTTATCTCCATTTGGAGCTATATCTAATCCGTTATGTGGATCTCCTTTCCTGATATCCTCTAAGGATTTGAATTCAGAACTTACATGTACATCATCATCATCAAGTGGCCATCCAAACTCCCCTGTTACTAGCAGACTTTTATTATCACCTGCTTTTACAGGTTTTGAGCTACTCCAATTTTCATAGAAATTTATAGCAAAATTAGCTGCATAGTTCCCTGCTCTTTCTTGTGTTAAAGCTATATAATTTTCTCCATCTGCTGCTAAAGCAAACCCTGAAAATAAAGAAGGTATTAGTATACAAATTAATAATAATATAATTAAAGTTTTCTTTAATATTATTTTCACCTGTAAATACCTCCTTTCTTTATTTTTTTAGATTTTTATTTTATAAATTTAGGTCAACAGATGTTTCATCATAATATAGTATATTGTTTTCTACTTTTTTTATTTTATATTGTGATTTCCCTGTAATAATAGTTTTATATTCACGTGTTTTTGCATTATATTTATATATTCCATTTCCATTTATTGAATATATAAAATTATAATCATCTAACCAAATTCCACTACTTATTGTTTCTCTTAATTGTGTACTTGGGTATTTATTTCCTATTGAAATAAATCGTATTTCATAAAAGTTTCCATTTTTTATTTTTTTAGCATATACCTTAAATTCTGCACTTATATTTAATGTAGCACTAGAAGTATAATTGTAATTATTTGTTACATCATCTAATGTATTTACTCTATTTATTTCTGTTTTAAATACTAAATCTTCATTTTCTATATATATATTACTAGGAATTTTTTCTTTTTTACTTATATAATCATCTAATGATGTATTTCCAAATGCTTTTCCTTCGTAATTATTGTAGAATATAATTCCATTTCTTGTTGTGGAATCATAACTTATTTTTATACCTTTTAAAGAATATTGTAATAACACACTCTGTTTATCATTTTCATATATATCATAATCTTTCCATTCGCTTTTTATTTCATTTATTAATTCTGTTATATTTTCTTCCTCTATATTTTTTTCTATTATTTGTGCTATTTTTTCTGTTTCATATTTTTCTATTCTATATATAGAAATTTGATTATTATAGAAAAATACATATAAATTCTCACATTTATACCCTATTAAATTGCTTGATGTAAAATGTGGCTCACCTAATGAATTTATTATTTCTTGTTTAGTTGATTTTGTATTTAAATTATTTATTACATTTTTTTCATATTTTTCTGTAAATACTATATTAAATACCTTTCCATCAATTCTTCTTATTTCAAAACCTTCATCAAAATAAATATCATATTTTCTGTATGTTGTTTCCTTTGTTCCTAAGTCTAAATTATCTGTTTTCCATTTATTGTTTATTATTTTATTTAATTCGTCAGAAGTTGTATTTACCTTTATCTTAGTGATTTTTGTTATGTTTTCCACATTTTGTTCACTTTCTTTTATATCAAAAAAGTTTTCTGAATCATTTATAAAATATTTTTCAATTTTTTCTGCATCTTTATTACAATATACTGTTATTGTATTTCTATTTTCTTCGTCTATAATTACAAAATTTTCATATTTTAGTACATATGCAGAATACTGAATTAATTTTTCATAAAATATTTTATTATTTTTATTATTTTCGTAAGGTTTAATTGGTATTTTCATATATATTTTATGCTGTAATAATTCTTTTGTATTTTCTTCTTGTTTTATAAGTGTACAATTTAAGTATAATGCTACTTCTTGCATTGTTTTAAAGTCTGTAAGTGCTGTATATTGTAGCACTCGTTCTTGTTCTTGTTTTAAAAATTCTTGTTGTTTTTTATTTTGAATTCCTTTAATTAGTATGATGATAATTAAAAATAGTAGTATTACTGATAAAGAAATTATAATTATTTTCTTTTTTTTCAATTTTTTTACTATCATTTTTATTATCATCTCCTTACTAATTTTTTGATATTTTTATTTATCTTAATCTTTAACCTACCAAATATGCATTTATTTTTTGAAATATAAATTTATTAAAAGCTCTTGATTAACACAATTTAGTCTGCTAAAGGTACTTTCGTTTTTTCAAAGCCATCATCATCAACAGCAAATATTTTTCTTGTTATTTTTTCTGTTCTTGATAATATTCCGAAAAAAAGTACTGCTAATAATGGGTTATTTACTGCAATTACACCTGCAGATGCTATAAAAACAACATATAAAGCAGCATGTATTAATTGTATTGCAGATTTCGTAATTAATTCTTTAAGAAATGCTTCAAATGCTTGTGCTTTACCATCTCCTGCTTTATCTATTGAATATGTAATAGTAACTAATGGTGATACTATTACTAGAAAATTTACTTCTAGTGTTCTTCGTAAATAATATATAAAAAATTTAAGTTGATAATATGTTAATATAGTAATTATTAAAACTGCCATAAAAATATTATATCCTTTTGCTTTAGTAAAATTTGATATAGCTCCACTATACATGTCCTCTTCAAAGCCAGAGAAATTCCAAGCTTCTGCAACATTATTTACAATTTCTAAACCTTTTTGCATTAAATATGAAATAATAATTATTAAAAAATGCATAAAGAAAACTAATACTAATGAGGCTATCCAGTCGCCAAACATTTTTTTATATTTTGCTTTATCACTAGCCACAGTTGAAATTGCCATTCTTATTCCTATGTAAATTAAAACAAACAAACTAATTGCAATACTTAAATTTCTCATAACTCTATAATATTTTATAACATTATATTTTATAATTCCCATTAAGCTTGTATCTTCGTTAATATTTTCAGGAATATCTAAATAATTAATATTAAAAATTTCGTACTGCCCTAAAACTGTTTCATAAATTGTAAATCTTGACGTTTCATCTTCACTTGTAGACTTAACAAAAAGCTTTATTACTTGATTTATTGCTTGTGGTACAACTGTTATGGCATTTGCTACAACTTTAAAAACAGTAGACCCAGAATAAGTAGTTCCTAGTATACTTGCTGATGTTTCTTTGCCATCTGCATTTTTTACTGTAGCCTCTCCATTTTCTTGAGGAGTAGAATCAAATTGACTTGGATATTCAGGTTGACTATCAGAATCAGCAGCAAATGATTCTACACATATTAAATTAAGTAATATCATTACAATCAAACTTACAATTATGGTTTTTTTCATTTAATTACTCCTGTCTTCTTTTTGCTAATTCATTTAAGTTAGTTTCTATAAATTCGAATTCTTTTTTAGTAGGATTTATTGAAATAATTGCTGTATCTTCTCCAACTTTTAATAATCCTTCACCTCTTGTACATGTTGTTAAGAAATTAGCTTCACCTTCACTTAATTTAAATACTTCTTTTATGTACTCAATTTCAGATTTATCTTGTGCTAAGAACAATTTTGTATCTGATGATGTTAATACAACTTGTACTTCTTGTCTTTCGTAGAAGTCTTGGAATTTTTGTGAAATAACTGCTAAAGAAACATTTCTTTTTCTGGCACGTCTTGCCATTGTATTTAAGAAATCTACAGCCTCTGGATATGGTAACAACATCCAAGCCTCATCAACTAAAACTCTTTTTCTTGCTGCCTTTTCTTTATCTTCACTGTTTTTCTTAACATATTTCTCCCAAACCCAAGAAAGTAATATTTGTTGTGCAAGTGGTCTTGCAAATCTTTCTTCTAGTTGTGATATATCTAAGTTAATAAATGGTATATCTTCTAATAATTCAAATGTAGATTGTCCATCAAAATATGCCATTTGTCCGCCAAGTTCTCTTACATATTGTCTCATTACTTTTACTAAATAACTGTAATGGAATCTATAATCTGGATTTTCATTTTGTTTTGCTTTATGTACTAATCTTCTATACCAAGAACCAATTGTTGGCATTTCTCTTCTTTGCCTTCCTAGATAATTATCTTCCATAACTCTTTCATTTCTTTTTACATATAAACTGTTTACATCACTTGTTATTTTATATGCTTCATATTCTTCTGCAACTGTTTCTGCTATTATTTGTTTTGTAAGCTCATTTACTTCTTGACTTCTTGTACTTCCTCTTGCCATTGTTACCAATGCTTGTGTAACATCTTCAATTTTATTTTCTACATTTAATATTGCTCTTTCTTTTCCTGTAATCTCATCTCTTACAAGTTCAGGTTCAATATCAAATAAATTTATTATTGTATTTGAATTAGGGCTTATAACAACATTTACTCCACCTAAAGCATCTGCAACAACACCATACTCACCTTCAGCATCTAATGCTAAACTTTCTATTCCCATTAATACTGATGAACGGGCTGTTAGTGTTTTTATTGCAACAGATTTACCAGCACCAGATTTACCAAATATAACCATGTTATAGTTATTTAATGATTTATTGAAATTATCATATAAAATTGGTAGCCCTGTTTGACGGTTAAATCCTAATGGTATTCCATTTTCATGTCCTATATCTGAATTAAAAAATGGAAATACTGTTGCCATTGAAGAACGGTCAAAAGTATGTGCTTTATTTATTTTATTATCAACATAAGGCATATTTGAATTGAATGCATCTTCTTGCATTGCCCATGCTGGTTTTAAGCCTATTAATGTTTTAGACATTTCTGTTGATAATAATTCTGTTTGTTTATCTAAATCTTCTAAATTATATGCAAATAATGTACATATTACAGAAGATTCATATAATTTATTAAAACCACCTGCTATAGAATCTCTTAATTCCTCTGCCTCTAATCTTTTTTGAGCCAATATTCTTTCCCTGTTTATATTTCCTCTTTCTGCTGCAACAATTCTTTCAGATTCTATTTCATTAATTCTTCTATTTAAATCTGTTTGAGATGCATTTTCAGTAATTGGTTTTATAAATACTGAAATATTTGCATCACCAAATGTATACATACTTCTTAAAAATTCTGGGAATGTACACATTCTTGGCATTGTAGATATTATCATACTACGAGCATATCTTGTTGTATTTGATACAATCTCCAAATAATTTGTATGTGTAGCATCTACACCAGCAGGTGAAATAATATCTTTAAGACTTTTTTGATTTTTCTTTAAAATGCTTTTATCTTCATCATCTTTTTTTATTATAGGCTCATTATTTTTATTTTTTGATTTCATTAATAACCCCATATTTTCTTCTCCTCTCAAATTTTCTTATGTATTAAACATTAGAGCTGTTTTTCATTCTTTCTTGTTGTAATCTTTTTCTTCTTCTTGCTAATAAAATTCTTTTTTCTTCTTCTGTTAATTCTTTTTTAGGCTTTTTAGCTTTTTCTGTTTCTGATGCTTCTTTTTTATGTTCTTTTGCTAATTCAGATTCTGCCTTTTTTTCTGCTATATCATCTAAATTTGCTTTTTCTATTTGTTTTTTAGTTTCATTATACAATTCATCTGTCATCTCGTTTTTGTAGTTTTCTACATATTGCATAGCTCTTCTTTTAATTTCTTCTTTATTTTCAACAAAACCATGAAAATCTATATTATCACTTACAATAAATCCATCATCAACAAGATTTTCCTTATATTTTTCAAAAAATTTAATATATTGCGCTTTAGCAGCATCTATAAATAACATATCATATTTACCTGTTAAATCAATATTTAATGCATCACCTAAAACAAGTGTAATTCTTTTTTCAAGTTTACACTTTTTAATATTTTTAATAGCTTCAATATATCTATCTTGATCTCTTTCTATTGAAACAACAGTTATATCGTCATTCACAAGTGCCATATTAATAGCGGAATATCCTATTGCTGTTCCTATTTCTAATATACTTTTTATATTATTTTTTTCTATAAACTTACATAAGAAATTGATTCCTCTTTTTTGCATAATCGGAATGCCTTTTTCTTCTGCATATTTTTCCATTTCTTTTATAACATCATCCAT
>OIYV01000370.1_pt1 | contig 27368 bp, 20 predicted proteins | sample 1588251 | NCBI WGS metagenome assembly OIYV01 (sample SAMN03283282) | human gut metagenome | biome: human-associated habitat; material: feces | host: Homo sapiens | place: Peru | collected 2012
ATGCGAAGCATTCCACGTTGCTCCAAGGCTGTTTTTTATGTTTTTGTTTTTGATTCCATTCACGACTCGGCAACATTGCATAATCTATCCCCAGGAATGTTCCGCTGAACCGGGTGGAGGGCGCGGGTGGCGTTGAGGACGGCGAGGACCATTACGCCTACGTCGGCGAATACGGCGAGCCAGAGGGTGGCTAAGCCGCAGGTGGCTAAGAGCAATACGCCCACTTTCACGCCGATGGAGAATACCACGTTTTGGCGCGCGATGCCGAGGGTACGCTTGGCTATTCTGATGGCGGTGGCTATTTTTGAGGGTTTGTCGTCCATGAGCACCACGTCGGCGGCTTCGATGGCGGCATCGCTGCCCAAGGCTCCCATGGCGATGCCCACATCGGCGCGGGCAAGCACGGGCGCATCGTTGATGCCGTCGCCCACGAATGCGAGGGTGCGTGCTTGGGACTTCTCGTTCAGGAGTTGTTGCACTCGCTCTACCTTGTCGGCAGGGAGCAGTTCGGCATAATATTTGTCGATGCCCACCCTGCTTGCCACTTCGGCAGCCACATTCTTGTGGTCGCCAGTAAGCATCACCGTCTTGCTCACACCAGCGCGTTTGAGTTGGGCTATCGCCTCGGCGGCATCGTCTTTGATGCGGTCGGAAATCTCGATGTGTCCGGCATATTCGCCGTCGATTGCCATATGAATGATAGTGCCGCTATGGTGCTTGCTGCAAGGCACACACTTTGCGCCCACGGCATCCATCATCTTCTCATTGCCCACAGCCACCACTTTATCGTTGACCAAAGCGCGCACGCCGTGGCCCGCCACCTCTTCCACATCGGTCACGGTGCAGCATCGCGCTTCGTTGGGAAAGGCGTTTTTCAGCGAAATGGCTATCGGGTGATTGCTGTATCGCTCCACATGGGCGGCAAGGTGGAGCAACTGCTGCTCGCTGATGAGATAGGGGTGCAATGCCGTGACGGCAAATTCGCCATGGGTGAGGGTGCCAGTTTTGTCGAACACCGCCACGCCCATCTTTGCCAACGCCTCCAGATAGTTGGCACCTTTTACCAGAATGCCACAGCGTGAAGCCGCGCCAATGCCCCCGAAGAAGGTGAGCGGAACGGAGATAACCAGGGCGCAAGGACACGACACCACCAAGAAGGTGAGCGCACGGTAAATCCATGTGGGCAGGGCTGCAAGATAGCCATCACAGAAGAAGGGCGGCACAAAAGCCACCACCAGCGCACACGCCACCACCACAGGAGTATATATGCGTGCGAAGCGACGAATGAAACTCTCGCTGCGCGACTTGCCCTCGCTGGCGTTTTCCACCAGTTGGAGCACCTTCGAAGCGGTGCTTTCGCCAAACGATTTGGTGGTGCGCACACGAAGCACGCCCGAAATATTGACGCAGCCCGAAATCACGCTCTCGCCCACTTTCACCGAGCGCGGCACGCTTTCGCCAGTGAGTGCCACCGTGTCGAGCGACGACTCGCCATCGGTCACCTCGCCATCGAGCGGAATGCGCTCACCGGGCTTCACGATGATAGTTTCGCCTATCGCCACATCGGCAGGATTCACGCTTTGCACACGCCCATCGCGCTCCACATTTGCCACATCGGGACGAATGTCCATCAGTTGAGCAATCGACTTACGGCTACGCCCCTCAGCCAGATGCTCAAAGAGTTCGCCCACTTGGAAAAACAGCATCACAAACACCGCTTCGGGGAACTGGTGTTCAGCCCCAGGCAGAAAACCGATGACCAGCGCACCGATGGTGGCAATCGACATCAGGAAGTTCTCGCCCAGCAGATGACCGCTGAACAGTTCCTCCACCGCCTCGCGCAGCGTTTGAGCGCCCACCACAAGGTAAGGCACCAAATACACAAGGAGCAACGCCCAAGTGGGCAGACTGGTGTGAGCCTCAACAGCCCAAGCCACCGCCAGCAGCACACTGGCAACGCCAATCTTGATAACCCCCAACTTCACACCGCCCTCATGGTGGTGATGCTCACAGCCACAAGCGTGTGAGTGCTCGTGCTGATGTTCGTGACAGCCGCAGCTGTGCTGATGCATATTACATTCGTCCATATCGTAGTATTATTTTACAGTTTCACGCTGCAAATATACCCCAAAGTTCATGCAACTGAATTGCAAAAACACACGCCACATCAGGGGACAGATAGCGCAAGCAATGAAAAAAACGCATAATATCACCCATAAAAGTGTAAAAAAATTTGCTTGAGATGCTGTAAAAACATATATTTGCATCACAAAAAGAACAACTCACGCAAATAATTTTGCAAATATGAAAATAAGCGGTTTTCTCATAGAAGGAGTATTAAACATTTGTAGCTTAAAGCTAAATCTGGAAAATTTTAATGCGCTCATAGCCCCTAACGGCTATGGAAAGAGCAATGTGCTTGATGCTATAAGTTTTGGAATCCAATTTCTATCTGCTTCTGAACAAGGTAAGGCTCAAATGATGCGAAGTCGATATGTACCGATAAACGCCAACATGTATCGTCAAAACTTCCGCTTTGAAATCTGCGGAACCATCAACGAAAATGGCTTGAATCACGAATATCAATATGGCTATACATTTAAATGGGCAGAAGAAGGTGGCGAAGGTCAAATCACTTCTGAATATTTGAAAATAAAACGCAGCACAGATCAACGCTTTAAACAAGTGGTGAATAGGACTTCTGCCGAAGATTGTCTCGTCATGCCATCGGCTACAGGCAGATGCACAAAAGTGTTTGAAGTGTCGTCGTCACAGTTGGCACTGTCAACAATAGCACTGCGTTCGGATATGTATTTGAATATTTTCGCCAGCCACATCTGTGGCATGTCAATTCCCAACCTTGAAACATTGGATAATCCCGAATCATATTTCTCTATGGATGGAGAGCATGGCATACAAATGCTCGACGGAGAAACGATTAGCGCTTACCTTTATAAGTTGAAAACCACAGACAGAAACAACTTTGCCATCTTGGTGGATGGTGTTCTTCAACTTCTGCCAGAAATAGAGGATTTTTCACCAGAGGTTATTACACTTGCCGATGGCCAAAGCAAAATTTATGATATTCGAGTTAAAGAGAAATTCAATGTTCAACCAACGAGCATACAACAACTTTCGAGTGGAAGCAAACGTATCATCTTTCTCTTCACCCTTTGTGTTGCCGCACACAAGAAAAACATTCCACTAATCATGCTTGAAGAACCCGAAAACTCTGTTCATCCTCGTTTAATGGAGAATCTATTGTTGGCTATGAAGAATTATGCCTCCGACACTAAGATTCTAATTACGAGCCATTCGCCTTACCTAATGCGTTATCTTCTGCCACAACAAATGTATTTTGGTCTTCCTAAACATGATGGTATTGCCAACTTTGCGCAAGTGAATCCTGCTAAGATTAAGTACCTCTATCGTTATGCCGGTGACATGGAATTAACTTTTGGAGAGTTTATGTTCGATTTTATGCTTGATATAGAGAATGACGCAGAGAAAGTTTATACATACTTTAAGTCTGCGACTCCAAGAAACTGAGCCAAACAATGTTGAATACAAACCAAGTATGGTAAAGAAGAAAGCAAATATGGCTCAACGGGTCATCATCTTCGTTGAAGGGGACACCGATGAAGTGTTCTTTAAAGAACTGCTGGAATATTATAAAAGCATTAACCCTGCAGAACTTGTGCCATGTGATATTTGTAACCTGAAAGGCGTTACTCGTTATACCAGTAAACTGTTGGCAAAGCTGAAGAATGATATACTGCCTGATGCAAGGAAAAAGAACATCAATATACATACTGTTTGCTGCAGTTATGATACAGATGTGTTCGAGGTTCGCAACCCATTGATAGTCGATTGGGGAACCATTCGCAAAAGTGTCAAGAAAATGGGAATTGAAAACTTCATTCAGATAGGAGTATGCAGTTCCATTGAGGATTGGATTCTTGACGATATGGAAAGCATTTGCAGTTATCTAAAACTGAAACAAATTCCAAAATCGCTAAAGGGTGCTGATGGCAATGCAAAACTATGTGATTTGTACGCTAAGGCTCGAAGAACCTATAGCAAAGGATATGCGACTCATGAAATGATAAAGGCTTTGGATTTTACAAAAATCAGACTACAACGGCTATCGCATCTTAAAGCCTTAGAAGATGTGTTGGGAGTGAAGTTATAGAAAATATTTAGTTTTGAGACATCACCTAACCAAAAAACTCAAGTTATTTTCTTAAGTTTAAGGAAATGGGTGGGAATACGAACAAATTGCAAAGAAAGTGGCGGAAATCCTTTGTTTTGTTCTGAATTTGTCCTACTTTTGTAGAAATCTTTTCATACATATTTTGTATTGATTTTTTTAAAATAGCCTCTGGAGTAGGGCTGTTTTTACACTTATATATTACTATGACTGGTTTGGAAGTAAACGCCCCGACTTTCAAAATCAAACAGTTGTTATCAGTTCGGGGTTAATTAGTTAGAGTTTATGAAAAGAACATTACTTCTTTCCCTTGCATTGACGCTGTTTACATGCGCCTATGCAGCCGTAGGCGACACATTTGTGTTAGACAACGTCACCTACATCGTGAAAAGCGACAACACCGTCGGTATCAAGAAGGCAGACAGCAAGGTCACTTCTTTCAACCTCACCGACCAAGTCACTAACGAAGGTACCACCTACACCGTGGTATCGGTTGAGGACTACGCATTCCAGTATTCTGAAGCCACAGCCCTCACCCTTCCATCAACCATCACCTCAATTGGTTACAGCGCATTCTCAAGTTGTAAGGCCGCTTCCATCATCTTGCCAAAGAACCTCAAGACTATCGGCAACTACGCATTCTACGCAGTGCGCAACATCACCTCTATTGAGATTCCTGAAGGCGTGGAGGCTCTCGGCACCAACAAGTATTCAAGCGCATTCGGCACTTGCTATGCTTTGAAGTCAATCAAGTTGCCTTCTACTTTGAAGACAATTTGGAACTCCACCTTCTACAACTGCGGTTTGGAATCAGTGGAAATTCCTGAAGGCACCACTTTCATTGGCAAAAACGCATTCAACCACTGCCAAAAACTCACTACCGTAACCCTTCCATCCACTTTGGATAGTATTGACGATGGTGTGTTTGGCGACTGCATCGCCCTCACCACCATCAAGGGTGCAATGGCTGGCGTGAGGTCGATTGGCGGAGAGGCGTTCTTCAACTGCCCACTCACCGAATTTACCGTTCCTGCCGCTTGCGAGACTATCGGCAGCCGTGCGTTCTCAAAAACCAAAATCGCGAAGTTCAACGTGGCTGCTGGCAACGCCAACTTCAAAGTGATTGACGAAGCCCTCTACACCGCCGACAAATCGCTCCTTATCGCATTTCCACCCGAATCAGCAACCACCACATTGGCTGTGGCTGACGGTTGCCGCGGTATTCAAGGTGGCGCATTCCAAGGCGCAAAGGTGACAAAAGTCACTCTCCCTGCATCGGTTATCGCGCTCGACGAATTTGCATTCTGCCAGTCTGCACTTACCGACATCACCCTCTCCGACAACATCGTGTTTTTCGGTCAACAAGCATTCGCTTCCACCAACATCACCTCAATGACACTCCCACAAGGATTGCGCGACCTCGCCGACGCTGTGTTCGCTGGTTGTGAAAAACTCACCTCTGTGACTGTGGGCAGCAACGTGAAGACTTTCGGTATCCGTCAGTTCTACAACAGCAAGGCGCTCAAGGAAGTTCGCTTCACAGGCAGCAAGGCTCCAACAATCGGCTATTGGGAATATTCCTCTGAATCACCATTCTATGGCGTGCCTAACAAGCAAGTGACCATCTATTGCCCTAAGGGCACATCCGGCTCCTACACCTCTGAATTTGGAAGTTTCGAGGCTGTGGCAGCCATCAAGGAAAACGCTACCGGCATCTTCACCCCAACAAGCATCGTTCCTGCCGACAAGGCTGAAGTGGCTACACTCGACAAACTCACATTCAACTTTGGCGAAAAGGCTATCGCTGTGAAGTCGAACCCTGCTATCAAGGTGCTTTGCGGCAAACTCGTTGCCAACATTCCTATGGGCGACGAAGTGAAGGTGGGTATGTGGTCGATTCTCGGCAGCAAGACCAACGCTCCTTACGCAGTGCCTCTCGATGAATACGGCGAAGGCGGCGAACCTATCAATATGGAACAAGGCAAAACTTACTTCGTGATTATCCCTGGTGGCACATTCAAGAACGAAGCTGGCGACCTCAACGAAGAAATTACCCTCCAATACACTGGCACATGGGTAGAACCTCTGTTCATGCCTACTGCTGTTGATCCTGCCGACGGCTCTACTTTGAAGAAAATCGAAAACGTGTACTTCACATTCGAGTCGAAGCCAACCAAGGCCTACAACTGCACAAGCAAAATCAAACTTATCGAAGGTGAACTCGTCGACGGCGTTCCTACCGGTAAAGAAGTGCTCGCTCCTGCTGATATGTGGAGTGCAAATGTGTCGGGCAACAAGCTCCAAGTGTTCCCTGCCGACTACGATTCATACATCACTCCTATTCCTCTTGAAGCAGGTAAGGAATACTTCTTGATTCTCGACGCAAAGGCAGTGTATAACAGCGCTAATGTTTACAACAAGCAAGTGGTAGTGAAATACTCTGCTGAGGCACCTACTGGCGTAACCGTTCCTGAGGCTGACAGCTACGTGGTGGCTAAAGCTGGTGCAATTGAAGTGGGCGTTTCTACCACAGCCAACGTTCAGGTGTTCAACACCGCTGGCGTAATGGTTGGCAACCAAACCGCAACTGGCACCCTCACCTTCGGCGACTTGAGCAACGGTCTTTACATCGTGCGCATCGCCACTGCCAACGGAAAGGTTAAAACAGTGAAAGTGATGCTCTAATCCATCACCCACTCCCCAATAAAAAAAATAGCCCCCACTCCAGGGGCTATTTTTTTGTGCCTTCACCACACATATCGAAAAAACACCAATTTAATCCATTAAAACCATATTTACACCAATTAAAAATAATAGATAAAATCGGTGCTAATGGATTTTAAATGGATTAAATCGGCTTTCCGTTCGCCCTCTCGTGGCAAGCGACTTTTCCGAAGCCAAAACTATCGTCTTAACTTCTTTAACTTCTTAACTCCTTAACTTCTATGAAAAATCTCCTTAACTTCTATGAAAAATCTTCTTGACTTTTGGATTAGTGGGCTTCGAGCCAGTTGGGGGCGGAGGCGTAGGAGGCGGTGAGGCGGACGTTGCCGTGGTAGGCGTTTTCCATTTCCTCCACCACTATCTTTTGCACCTTCTCCAGTTCGGCGGGCAGCACGTCGAAGTTTAATTCATCGTGCACTTGCAGAATCATCTTCGATTTGATGCCTTCCTGCTCAAAACGGCGGTCGATGGCAATCATCGCAATCTTCATCACATCGGCGGCGGTGCCTTGGATTGGGGCGTTCACGGCGTTGCGTTCGCTGAACTGGCGCACCACGGCGTTGCGTGAATTGATTTCGGGCAACATACGGCGGCGGCCATACAGTGTGGTGACATAGCCCTTTTCCTTCGCCTGCGCCACACTGCGATCAATGTACGCCTTCACGCTTGGGAATGTGGCGAAATAGCCGTCGATGAGCTGCTTCGACTCGGCGCGTGGAATGTTGAGGCGTTCCGACAGTCCGAACGACGAAATGCCGTAAAGAATACCGAAGTTGGCTGTTTTCGCCTTTCGGCGCTCATCGGCAGTGACCTCTTCAAGAGGCTTATGGTAAATTTTCGCCGCCGTGATGGCGTGAATATCGTGGCCGTGACGGAAAGCATCGAGCATGATTTCGTCGTGGCTGAAATCCGCCACCAGGCGAAGTTCGATTTGCGAATAGTCGGCGCTGAAGAACACATTGCCCTCAGCAGGGATAAACGCCTTGCGGATTTCGCGGCCCATATCGTCGCGCACCGGGATGTTTTGCAAATTTGGATTGGTCGACGACAGGCGGCCTGTGGCGGTCACGGTTTGGTTGTAAGTGGTGTGAATGCGCCCTGTGCGATGATTGATTAGCTGTGGCAATGCCTTCACATAGGTGGAGAGCATCTTGCGTATGCCACGCAGTTCCAATATCTTATCCACCAGATGGTGACGGTCGCGCAACTTCACCAGCACCTCCTCGGTGGTGGAGTATTGCCCAGTTTTGGTTTTTTTCGCCTTGTCGTCGAGGTGCAGACGGTCGAACAGCACTTCGCCCACCTGTGCAGGCGATGCGGTGTTGAAATGCACTCCGGCAGCCTCGAAGCACTCCTGCTCCAGTTTGTCCATCTTGGCGGTGAGCACCTCGCCATATTCGTTGAGTGCCTTCACATCGATGCGCGCGCCTGCCATTTCCATCTTGGCAAGCACCTTCACCAGCGGCAACTCAATGTCGGTGAGCAGGTGTGTCATCTCGTTCTCCTCCAATAGGCGCTTCTCCACATCGGGCAAGGCGAGAATGATGTCGGCTTGCTCGCACGCCACTGGAGTGAGTCTTTCTGGATTCACCTCAAATATCTTTTTCTGCCCACGGCCTTTCGGACCGAGGTACGATTCGGGGGCAATCACCTCGTAGTCGAGCAATTCCTGCGCCACCTGCGCAATGCTGTGCCCACGCTCTGGCTGAAGCAGATAGTGCGCCACCGAGGTGTCGAAATATGGGGCGGTGAAATTCACGCCTTTCTCGTGGAGCATCACCATGTCGCGCTTCACATCGTTGGAGCAGATGGTCACGTCGCTTTCGTAGAGCGGCTTCACCGAGTCGATCATCATACCGAATCCGTCCATTGCCAAATATGCGCCCTTATGGGGCTGGGGGCAGATGGCGAAGCCGAGGATATTGGCATTCATCGCCTCGTCGCCCACCGACACGATATGCACCGCCACGCGCTCCTTGTCGAGCAGCGATTGCACATAGGCGGCGGCCTCGTCGAAGTCGGCAATTAAGCGGAAGTCGCAATCATAACTTTTGATAGTCTTTGCCGTGGTTTGGGGTGCAGTAGGTGCGGCATCGCCAAAGAGCGAACCTTGCACACCGCTTTCGGGCAATGGCTGCACCGTGCCTTCAAGTCCCACATTCGCCTCGCCTTGGTCGATAATGCGCTTGGTGAGTGTGCGGAACTCCAGTTCGTTGAACACCTGGCGCAGTGCCACGAAATCCACGGGCACACGCTTCAGTGCTTCCTCGTCCCAGTCGAGTGGCACATCGGTCTTGATGGTGGCAAGGTGCTTCGACAGCCTGATTTGCTCGGCATTATTTTCCACCTTCGCCTTCAATGCGCCTTTCAGTTCATAGGTGTGGCTCAACAGGTTTTCAATGGAGCCGAACTGCTGAATGAGTTTTTCCGCCGTTTTCGGACCCACGCCGGGGCAGCCGGGAATGTTGTCGGCAGAGTCGCCCATCAGTCCGAGCAGGTCAATCACCTGGATAGGGTCGGTCAAGCCGTACTTTTCCGTCACTTCCTTCACGCCCATGATTTCGTTTTTACCGGGATTGTAGATTTTCGTGCAGTCGTTCACCAGTTGCCCGAAATCCTTGTCACCAGTCACCATACAGGTTTCGAAACCGTGTTGGCAGGCGATTTTTGAGAGCGAGCCAATCACATCGTCGGCCTCGTAGCCCTCTTTCACAAACACCGGAATGCGATACGCCTCCAGTATGCGCTTGATATACGGCACCGCCACCCTGATACCCTCTGGCGTCTCGTCGCGGTTGGCTTTATACAGTTCGTATTCCTCGTGGCGGAAGGTCTTTCCGCCTGGGTCGAAGCACACGGCTATGTGGGTGGGTGTTTCGCGCTTTAAAAGGTCTTGCAGAATGTTCACAAAACCGAACACCGCCGAGGTGTCGATGCCTCCGCTCGAAAAGCGTGGATTGCGCATAAGCGCATAATATGCTCTGAAAATCAACGCGTATGCGTCGAGAACGAAAAGTCGTTTTTTGTCGCTCATTATTAAAATCGTTGTTTATTGCCAGTTGTAATGTCAAAATGCCGAAAACTTACGGCTTGATAAAATTACTCCTTTTTCCCCGATTATTGAAATTTTAGCCCATAAATCGCTCCGCATTTTTTGCACCACACCAAGAAATTTTGCAACTATTAACCGCAAAAATCCCCACATAATCAGAATTATTCGTACTTTTGCACTCAAATGGTAAAACTCGACCAAATACAAGAAACGATTAAGCCAGAATTGGCGAAGCTCAACGCAATCATTGCCGACACTCTAAAAAGTCCAAGTGCGCTCACCAATCACATAGTTACTGATTATCTGCGCACTAAGGGTAAGCAAATACGCCCAGTGCTGGTGCTGCTGAGCGCAAAACTTTTTAATGGCATCAACGAACGGGTGCTCAACGCCGGTGCCGCCATCGAACTCCTGCACAACGCTTCGCTCATTCACGACGATGTGATCGACCAAAGCATGTCGCGCCGTGGGCTGCCTACAGTGAACAGCGTGTGGGACAACCACGTGGCTGTGCTCGTGGGCGACTTTTTCGTGAGTGGCGCGCTTTCGTGCGCTGTGCGTGCCGGCGACATTCGTGTGCTCAACTCGCTCTCTACGATGGGTGCGGATTTGGCGATGGGAGAAATCGACCAAATCGACAACGCCCGTAGCCGTGAAATCACCGAGGAGGTGTATATGACCATCATCAGCCGCAAAACGGCATCGCTTTTCACCAGTTGCGTGGAAGTGGGTGGTATCACAGCGGGAGCCGACGAGGAATCACTCAAGAAGTTGAAACGCTTTGCGGAACTGTTGGGACAATGTTTCCAAATCAAGGACGACACTTTCGACTATTTCCACGACCCTGTGGTAGGAAAGCCCACAGGCAACGATTTGCGCGAGGGAAAAATCACCTTGCCACTCATCTACGCCCTTGGCAGAAAGGAATTGCCAGAGTGCGAGGAAATGAACAAGTTGGCGCACAAGCAAGAACTCAACGACGAGGAGATCAACCAACTGGTGGAGTTTGCCAAAAATGCTGGAGGCATCGACTACGCATTCCGCACCATGGAACGCCTGCGCCAAGAAGCCGAGGCTCTGCTCGCCGACTTCCCCGCAAGCGAAACAGTGGACGCCTTCAAATCCATCTTCAGTTACATCATCACCCGCAACAAATAAAATTCCCCCGTTTTTTTTGAAAGTCAACGAGCCAACAGGTCAACGAGCCAACAAGTTTTTTTTTGTGGGCGATTGAGTATGACTGGGGTCCGACAGGGTCTGTTATGGGTTTGCTATACAACTGAAAGACACCTATTTAATCCATTAAAACCCAATTTACACCAATTTAAATATCAATTTTAAACTCCATACCCTATACTCGTTGACCTGTTGACTCGTTGACCTGTTGACTTCTAAAAAAAATTGGTGTTAATAGGATAAAATGGATTAAATCGGCGTTTCCTTTCACCCACCAATGCCATACCTCGCCATAGAAGCCTCAGCTATCGTCTTAACTTCTTTAACTTCTTAACTCCTTAACTTCTGAATCTAATTTCTAACTTCTAACATTTCATCTTCTTCCTTGCTGCTTCAAGTATTCGATGAGCAAGGCGGGGCGGTCGGTTTGCAGGAATTGGGCATAGTGATTTATTGCCCATCCCCATGCGCCGTCGGGGTCGCCATCAATCACGGCACGGTCGTCGTCGTGTCCGCCGTTGAGCGACGGCCACAGCGTGTTGATCCACACCTTCACGCCAGCGTCGTCAATCTTCTTCAACAAACGCTCCACAGTGGGCGTAACCGTCTTGAAACAGCACTCCACAGCCACCGGACGAATAGCCAAAAACTCGTCAAGCACCTGCTCCGCGCTGTCCACATCGAGGTGAACAATCGGCATAAATATCGACTTTTGAATCACATCGCCTTTCTCCTTCTGAATCTTCTGCAATCTGCCCTTCGCCTTAATCACGATTTGGTCAACCATATCCAGGCGACGGGCTGCGGCATACACCTCATCGAAATAGTCGTAACCCTTATCCACATTTATCAGCACCTTGCCCTTAAGAGCGGCAAACACCTCCTCCATGGTAGGCACCTGCACGGTGGTCACACGCCCCATGCCATTGCGCAAACGCAACTGCTTGATTTCCGCCAGCGTGAGATTCTTAACTTCACCCTTTCCGTTGGTGGTGCGGTCCACCTTCTTATCGTGCATCAGCACCAAGTGGCCGTCTTTCGTCATGTGCAAATCGATTTCTACCATATCCACACCCATCGCCACGCAATTCAGCATCGCAGGAATGGAATTTTCGGGAGCGTTGCGCCAGTCGCCACGATGAGACACCACCAGCACACGCTGCGCCTTCGGATTGTTAAGCGCATCCAAAGCCAACCCCAACTCACCATCAGCCCAAGCCAAATTCACACACACCACCGCCAAAAGCAGCCCAATCAAAATCCTTTTCATCATCAAAAAAATTACATTTATCAATAAACCCAAATCGCCCATCAGTCCTAATAGCCGATTTGGAATAAAAAATCACCACAAATATACCAATTCCCCCCACCATCCCCAAATCCCCCACCCAAAAAAATTTCCTATCCACCTGTTGATGCTGTGGTATGGGGAATTTGTGGAGTGTAAATAAAAATATGGAGAATTTTGCTGAATTTGCAAAGTATAAATAAAACTTGAGCAGAAATTGCAGGAATTTTATTTATAAGTGATAAAAATTGGTTATATTTGTGGTGGAGAATTAAATTTTGCACTAAAGATATGGCTATGGTTAGACGACAAACTTACATTGATAGAATTGAAAAATGTTTTGGTAAGGATTTGATAGTGGTGCTTACTGGTCAACGCCGAGTGGGTAAAAGTTGTTTGCTTCGTATGGTTAAAACCGACAAGGCTGCCGATGCGTCGAACAATGTGATTTTTATTGATAAGGAATTGCGTGAGTTTGACAGCATCAGAACCTATCAAGATCTTAACCATTATGTGGGCGACCGCTTGATAGCAGATAAGCGCAACTACATTTTTATTGATGAGGTGCAAGATATTGACGATTTTGAGCGCAGTGTGAGAAGTTTTTGTGCTGAGCCTAACACAGAGGTGGTGGTCACTGGGTCGAATGCCAAGATGCTGAGCAGTGATTTAAGCACCTTGATAGGCGGACGGTATAAGAATATTTATATCCAATCGTTGAGTTATGTGGAGTTTCTTCAATTTCATCTGCTTGAGGATGGCGACGATGCTTTGGCGAAGTATCTCGAATTAGGTGGTTTGCCAGGTTTGGTGAAAATGGGTCTGAGAAAGTGTGATGCACGCGAATATCAAAAAGATATCTATCACACCGTGTTGCTGAAAGATGTGGTGATGCGCAATCAGATTCGTAATGTCACTTTTCTGGAAAACTTAGTGAAATACCTTGCCGATAACACAGGCAAACTCATCTCCACAAGCAACATTTCGAAGTTTATGAACTCAAATGGCGAGAAGGTGTCGGCTATGGTCATTAATTCCTATGTGAAGCATTTGTGCGAGGCGTTTATGATTCAGCGTGTCAACCGATACGACATCCACGGAAAGAAACTCTTTGAGAATAATGATAAATATTATTTTGAGGATCATGGTATTCGCAACGCTTTAGTGGGGGGCACTCGTGAAGGCGACATTGAAAAGGTAATAGAAAATGTGATATATCAGCAACTTGTGCGTATGGGCTATGAAGTGGCAGTTGGGCAGTTGAGGGCTGGCGAAATCGACTTTGTGGCTTCTGATGCGGAAGAAGCACGCGTGTATGTTCAGGCATCATATATCATAGCCGACGATGGCACCAGAAAACGTGAATTTGGCAATCTGAAAGCGATAAAAGACAATTATCCAAAATACGTGATTTCGATGACTCCACTCGTTACAAGAAACAACGACGAGGGCATCACACATATATCTTTACGTTCATTCCTCACCAAAGGATTTTGATGATGCTTTGAGGGGGATTTGTGGGGTGAAGAGGGGGATGGTGGGGGTGAAAAATGCACTTGCTGTTGGACTCTACAGGGGTGAAAAAAATAAAAAAAACACACATTATTATAGTAAGTTGGCTTTTTTTGCCTAATTTTGCACCCGAATTTCAGAATGAGCCTGCAATTTTGGGCTTGAATTTATTTAACAGTGGTTATAATATGCCAAAGAATTTAGTAATTGTTGAGTCTCCTGCTAAGGCGAAGACTATCGAAAAATATCTTGGAAAAGACTACAAGGTGATGGCAAGTCAAGGCCATATTCGCGACTTGCACAAGAGCGATTTCAGTATTGATGTGGAACACGGTTTCCGCCCTATCTACGAAATCCCTGAAGATAAGAAGCGCTGTGTAGCCGATTTGAAAAAAGCAACGAAAGAGGCACAGATGGTGTGGCTCGCATCCGATGAGGACCGCGAGGGAGAGGCTATCGCTTGGCACCTGTATGAGGTGCTTGGCTTGAAGCCCGAAACCACGCGCCGTATCGTGTTTCACGAAATCACCAAACCAGCCATTCTTGAGGCTATCGAACACCCTCGCAATATCGACATCAATTTGGTGAACGCCCAGCAGGCGCGCCGTGTGCTCGACCGCATTGTGGGTTTTGAACTTTCGCCAGTGCTTTGGCGCAAGATTAAACCGGGTCTGTCGGCTGGCCGTGTGCAAAGTGTGGCTGTGCGCCTCATTGCCGACCGCGAGAAGGAGATTGCCGACTTCAAGAGTGAGCCATACTTCCGTGTGACGAGTGCCATGCAGCCGCTTGGCTCCGATGCCACGCTGTCGGCAGAACTGTCGCGTCGCCTTAATAGCCGCGACGATGCCATGGCATTCCTTGAGGCGTGTAAAGATGCCTCGTTTGCCGTTAGCGATGTGAATTTGCGTCCGCTCACCAAGTGCCCAGCACCACCATTCACCACTTCCACCCTCCAGCAGGAAGCGGCCCGCAAACTGGGTTTCTCGGTTTCACAGACCATGCGTGTGGCGCAGTCGCTCTACGAGGCTGGTCGCATCACCTACATGCGTACCGACTCGGTGAACCTCTCCACCCTCGCCCTCGGCGCTATCGCCAAGGAGGTGAAGGAGAACTATGGCGACGACAACTACAAGCGCCGTCAATACACCACCAAGAGCCGTGGTGCACAGGAAGCGCACGAGGCAATTCGCCCAACCTTCGTTTCCGAACACGAAATTCAGGGCACAGCGCAAGAGAAGAAACTCTACAACTTGATTTGGAAACGCACCATCGCCTCGCAAATGGCTGACGCGAAGATTGAAAAGACCACAGTGGACATTTCAATCAGTAACCGCGAGGAGCATTTCTCTGCCACTGGCGAAGTGGTCACCTTCCCTGGATTCTTGAAGGTGTACACCGAATCGACCGACGACGAGACCGGCGAAAAGGGCACCGACATGCTTCCAGCTATCGTGGCTGGCACACAGATGACTCCTAAAAAGATTGAAGCCACTCAGCGCTTCACCCAGCAGCCAGTGCGCTACACCGAAGCATCGCTCGTGCGCCGTATGGAGGAATTGGGCATCGGCCGCCCATCTACCTATGCGCCAACCATTTCCACCATTCAGCAGCGCAACTATGTGGCGAAGGGTGAAAGCAAGGGCGAATCACGCACTTGCGAGGTGCTGACGCTGTCAAACAAGAAGATTTCGACCAAGACCAAGACCGAACTCACTGGCGCGGAAAAGGGCAAACTCATTCCTACCGATGTGGGTATGGTGGTGAACGACTTCTTAATCAAATACTTCCCAAAAATCATCGACTACAACTTCACCGCTAATGTGGAAAACGACTTCGACGACGTGGCTGAAGGCATTACGCAGTGGACCGACTCGATTGCTCATTTCTACGACGATTTCCACCCCAATATCGAGAGTGTGGCAAGTTTGCGCTTGGAGCACAAGGTGGGCGAACGCATTTTGGGCAACGACCCCAAGACTGGCAAGCCTGTGTCGGTGAAAATCACTCGCTTTGGCCCTGCCGTGCAGTTGGGCAATGCCAACGAAGATGGCGAAAAGCCCCGCTTCGCATCGCTCCATGCCGACCAGAGTATGCAGACCATCACCCTCGAAGAGGCTTTGATGCTCTTTGAGTTGCCTCGCACACTTGGCAAGTTTGAGGGTGAAGATGTGGTGGCATCGATTGGCCGCTTCGGTCCGTACGTTCGCCACGCCGGCAAGTTTGTGAGCATTCCAAAAGGGCTCACCGCCGAAACGATTAGCCTTGAGGAAGCCGAGCAACTGATTGTTGACTATCGCAAAAATGAAGAGCAACGCGTGATTGCCACCTTCGACGAGGAACCCGATATGCAGGTGCTGAACGGCCGCTTCGGCCCGTACATCTGCTACAAGAAGGCTAACTACAAGATTCCGAAAGGCAAAGATGCCAAGGAACTCACCCTTGCCGACTGTCGCGAGATTGTGGCTGATGAGGCAAACGCCTCAAAGTCGTCGGTACGCCGAGCCGCGGCAAAAAAGACTACGCGCAAGACCACCACACGCAAAACCGCTACAAAGAAGGCGGCTAAATAGCATCGCACATTCACCACACGATTCCACGAATCGCACTGAGTGGCAAAATATAGTAAACACCGGCTTGTTATCCACTTTGATAGGATAAAGCCGGTGTTTCTTCGTTTCTACCATTCGTCGCAGCCTCGCCTCGCGGTTTATGGTCTTGGGATCACACAGATCGCACAGATCTCAGCAGGGTTTCCCTTTGTGGGTGGGAAATCTCACGGATGCTCTGCTCCTTTGCTTCCAAAGGCTCACACAGATTCAACGAGAAGATTATTTGTGAAAATTTGTGTTAATTCGTGGCTAAAAATCTTTACAAAAAAAATATTCGTGTGATTTGTTCAATTCGTGGTTTTCGCTCAAGAATCCAAAAATCTTATAAGAAATTCGGAATAGAATCCAAAAATCTTATAATATTTTCGGAATCCATTCCAAATTTATAACCTCTTTGCCAGCCTTTGCCTCACACAGATCGCACTCTTATATAATCCTACCAAGATTGCACATGATAGCAAATATACCTTGTATCATTGTCCATTCTCAAATTCTACCTGTTTTATTTTATCGTTGATATGATTAGCGTAAGAACCTTTCTCTCGCAAAAATATAAGACAGGTGACATCTGTCAAGGATTGCAGCAATAGCAATACTTCCGATTATGCTAACGGCAATAGTGAAGACCGTATGTACCCCCCCCCCGAATTATCAAAATGGAATAGTGGCAATGCTAACTTGCCTCCCATTGTGAATATTGGATGAAAAAGGTATATAGGAAGTGTGTTTCTTCCGATATATCCTATAATTCCCAAGACCTTCTTGTTATTGATACTCTGTATGAGTTTCGGAACGAAAGAAAGGAATGACAATACTAATATTGTAACCGCTAAAAAGTTCCAATTTTTATAGTTTGGGAAACTTGCTATTGCTATGAAAGGCAGAATACTCCACAACGATGGTTTTATAATTTCATCAAGACGTTTTTCAGACAGACGCAAACAGACACCAGTGAAATAAAAAGCTGCATTCGTAGAATTAAGAACTGGAGTGTATTGTGAGACTAACATAAGAAATGTGGCAAATAAGCACAATTTGCCCATTATGCTCCATTTGCCAACCAAATTGAATGTCAAATAATATATTACCCCGCATATAGCCATTGTGTGCAAGAACCAATATGGACCAATAGAGGTGACAAATATCGTATTAAGAATTATAGGTATTGTAAATTCGTTTACCCCATCTCTTACTGGTAGTAATGTTGATACAAAAGCATAACCGGTAACCATTATTATATAAGGAATGAGAATCTTCATGATGTAAGACGCAAATTCCTTATATGTTTTTCTGATGTTTACCAAATAGCCTGTAATCAACAAAAACGCTTGCATGAAAAAGAAGTTTATAAAGTTTTTTACGTCAGGGTATAGTGTACTGAAATTCACGATGTGTATCATCACGACCATGCAGATAAGTACACATCTTTGATAATCTATATTGTTGTATTTCATCTTTCTTAGAGGGTATGATGATATATATTTCAGGTTTTATTTATTAATTATCTTACCACAACGCAATCTTGCCTGCAATACCCAAATCAAGAGTGGCAGTTGCGATACCCAAAGCTTGGAATACACGACTCATTGTTGGCAATGTGATAACACTTGTACCTTTCTCCAACTTTGAAATTTGAGCACGCTGCACACCGATACGTTCACCAAGTTGTTCTTGCGTGAGGTTTTGTGCCAATCGAGCCTTGCGTATGGCTTCGCCTACAATATAGGCGTTCACATCTTCTTTGAGTTTAGTTTCCATTGCTTCACGCTCTGGTGTTCCTCTTCTACCCCAAAGTTTATCTTTCATATTGTCTGCTGGTATCAATTTCATCTGTGCCATAATGCTATTTATTTTTATTATTAAAGTACTCTTTTCTTATTTCTTCTGCTTTGGTAATTTCCTTTAGTGGTGTCTTCTGAGTTTTCTTGACTATGCCATGTGTGGCAATAACCAAAGTCTCTTCCTCAGTATCCCAAAATGAGAAAAGCCTGTAGCATATACCATTGTAGAGAGTTCGAAACTCCCATATCTCAGTATTCTCTAGTTTCTTGAAGATGTCAACTTTCATCACTCCTTCCTCAACCTTGAAGATGTTGTAGTATATCTTCTGCTGAGCTTAGAATGGCTGCGCATCCAAAAAGGCTTGTGCTTCTTCTGTCAACACCACTTTTAGCTTGTTGATGCCCATTTTGTCTTGAATTATGGTACAAAGATAATGATTTGTTTCCAAACAGCGATACAAAACTCGGTTTTTCATCAAATCAGACCTCATTTTTAACACTCTCACGACTTGATAGTATCAGATACGCAATTTATTCACTTTTATTTCCCCATACCAAAGGGACGGTTCTTCTTGTGCGTTTCCAATGCGTTGATACATTGGAGCTTGTGTCGAAACATGCCGAAGGCATGTCCCTACGTTGTGATGTGATTTGCGCCCTTGCTTATTGTGGGAGGCATGAATCATCGCATATTATCAAAGCTCACACGGATTCAACGAGATTCAACAAGATGATTATTTGTGGGAATTTGTGTTAATTTGTGGCAAAAAATTCCCACAACAAAACATTCGTGTGATTCGTGGAATTTGTGGTTTTAAGGGCAGCCACAAATTAGCACAAATTATCACGAATTATTTGTGGTCTAAATGGTCTGTTTCTCAATAATTTTACATAACTTTGCCTATAAGCGTTCCAAAAACCCTTCGTGTCATGACAACCAGTACTTCACATCGCCACACCAAAAAACGGCTAATGAAAACTGTTGGGGCGCACACGCCGTGCTCCTGTGGCTACATGCAGGGTGGGGAGCTGTATTTTTACATCAAGGACTATCAGGGCAATGTGCGCGTGGCTCTCAATCAGGCTAACCAGCCAGTGGAGGTGAACATCTACTATCCCTATGGTGGCTTAATGGCAGCCACCACCACCGAAGGCGCCCAGCCCTACAAATACGGTACCAAGGAACTCGACCGAGAAAACGGCCTCTACTGGTACGACTTCCACGCACGGCAAAGTCTATATTATTGTAGGCAAAATATTAAACGAAAAACAGCAAGCTCTGACAACGGCTCATGAAGCCTTTGGTCATGCTTACTTTTATGAGATATTTCGGGATACGGAAAAAGCCCGCCACACATATAAACAAGAGGGGAGGATGGTTTGGGATGAAGAATTAATGGTGAATGGTCTTGAAACGATAAAAATCCCGACAAATATCTTGTTGGAAAAACGTATAAAAATTGTAACAAATATAGCTCAACAGATTTATGAAAGCAGACTTGGTAAATAAGATGATTGTAACGTTGATTTTTATGCTTGCGTCATGGACGAATTATGTATTTGCTTCAGACCAAATAAAAAATGATACTGCTATAATCGCAAAAACTGATACTATTGATTGTTACAGTGAGAAAGTGATTATAGAATACCCCTTATTAAGCAAAACCAAATATGATAATTATGAAGAAGGCTTTTTCAAAATGATATCTTGTTATCCCGACACTGCAGCCATAGTCTTCCATTTCGGGAGCATGGTGAATTTGCCATTAACAGACTTATCTGACAAAATAATAGAAAGTAGGTTCATATTGGGAAAGGATGTTAGAATCATAAGGGGCTATTATGTGAAAAATGGCAGAAAAAAATTTTTTAGAGAAGACAATTTCTTCCGATATAATATTACGATAGTTTACTATAATGTTGAAGCTACAGCGTTAGACCGCTATGAGCATTATTTCAATAATGTAAAAATAATCAAAGTAAAATAAGTTGTTACCAAAATACAAACCAAAGGGACGGTTCTTCTGGTATGCTTACGATGCGTTGATACATTGGTGTTTGCGTCGAAACATGCCAAAGGCATGTCCCTAAGTTAAGGTGTGATTTGTGCCCTTGCTTATTGTGGCAGGCATGAATCATCGCATATCATCAAGGTTCACACAGATTCCGCGAGATTCAACAAGAAGATTATTTGTGGAAATTTGTGTGAATTCGTGGCAGAAAAATCTCCGCAAAAATATTCGTGTGATTCGTGGAATTTGTGGTTTTAAAGCCACGCCACAAATTAGCACAAATTATCACGAATTATTTGTGGTCTAAATGGTCTGTTTCTCAATAATTTTACATAACTTTGCTTATATGCGTCCCAAAAACCCTTTCGTGTCATGACAGCCAGTAATCCACATCGCCACACCAAAAAACGGCTAATTAAAACCGTTGGGGCGCACATGCCGTGCTCCTGCGGCTACATGCAGGATGGGGGACTGTATTTCTACATCAAGGACTATCAGGGCAATGTGCGTGTGGTGCTCAATCAAGCTAACCGGCCAGTGGAGGTGAACAGCTACTGGTCATGTTGTAAAGGCCGGAAAGCCACAAAATCAAGTGTTAGAATTTAATAATTTTGCAAGGAAATTATTGGGCTTGCCCAAAAGAAATCCAGACAAAGAGCATAATAAAAAAATATGAGCATCCTAATGAAAAAGATAATCAATGTGATTTTTTTCCTTCTTTTATTTTCATTTAGTTCAGAAGGGCAGTTGGTTGGTCACAAAACGGTTTGTGGCAAGGCAAAATTTAAAGATAATGCCATAACACTCCAATTATGTAACCACAGTGACAAAAGTGTATATTTTTTAGATTGTTATTTTAAGCAAGGATTTTCCAATTCTAAATGGTTTTATAGGTGGGACAGGCATCGTAGTTTATTAAAATTAAGTTTTGTTCCCTTGTATATACATCTTGGGTATACAGAAAGTGATTTAATTCGACTGCCATATGTTATCGACAAGGAACTCAATGACAGCTACTTGGTGAGAACAAAGATGCATTTTGACTCTATTCCTCCGAAAAGTACCAAGAAATATAGCTTCATTACCCAAAATTTCAAATTAATATCAAAAGTTATTGAAGATAGGGATTCTATTTCATTGTATGATATAACAGCTTCAAAATTTTTGTATCTATCGCAAGCTAAAAATCAAGTTTGGTATTTAGAGTTAGCAATTTACAGCTCTATAAATTATATAAATCACTTTATAAAGCGCACAGCTAATATCCCTGAAAATTATGCATTATCGCAATTGATTGGATACCAGCCATTACTGATTAAAATAGAAATGGACTAATAATGTGTTTTTCATTTTGTACTACGCTTTTGTGACACATCAAAGGGTCGGTTCTTTTGGAGTGTTTACGATGCGTTGATACATTGGTGTTTGAATCGAAACATGCCAAAGGCATGTCCCTACGTTGTGATGTGATTTGCGCCCTCGCTTATTGTGGTGGGTATGAATCATCGCATATCATCAAGGCTCACACAGATTCCGCGAGATTCAACAAGAAGATTATTTGTGGAAATTTGTGTTAATTTGTGGCTGATTTAAAAAAACACGAATCACACGAATATTTTTTTGTTGAATCCGTGTGAGGGTTTTTTGTTCGTTGAGGGGGTGTGGAGGGAGTTTTTTTGTGTGAATGGGGTGGGGGATTTTGTTGTGCCGTGGTTTTTCTGTATTTTTGTGATAATTAAATTGTCACAAGCATGAATGAGGCTCTATTAAGTCAACTATTTCTTAAAGACACGGCGTTTCACGACCTGATGCGTCAGCATATCACCAATGTGCTGCTCATCGCTTCCACCTACGATGCGTTTATGATGGAGGAAGATGGGCGCGTGGAGGAACAGATTTTCTTTGAATACATGTCGCTCAACCTGTCGTCGCCCCCTCGTGTGACGCGAGTGTCGAACTACGATGAGGCTTTCGCCGCCATAAGTGTGAAGAAGTTCGACCTGATTATCGCAATGCCAGGTGTGGATGTGAGCGAAACCTTCGTGAAGGCGAAAGACTTCAAGCGACTTTACCCCGATGTGCCGTTTGTGGTGCTCACGCCGTTTTCGCGTGAGGTGTCGCGTCGCTTGCAGAACGAGGATTTCTCGGCTGTGGACTATGTGTTCAGTTGGCTGGGCAACGTGGACTTGCTGGTGGCAATCATCAAACTGATTGAAGACAAAATGAATGCCGACAACGATATTTCGCAGGTGGGCATTCAGATGATACTGCTGGTGGAGGACTCGGTGCGCTTCTATTCGTCGATACTCCCCACGCTCTATAATTTCATTCTGCGGCAGTCGCAGCGCTTCTCCACCGAGGCGCTCAACGCCCACGAAACCATGATGCGTATGCGCGGCCGCCCCAAGGTGATGCTTGCCCGAAACTATGGTGAGGCGGTGGCACTCTACGACAAATACCGCGACCACATTTTGGGCGTGATTAGCGACGTGTCGTTTGCCCGCGATGGTGTCAAAGACAAGCAGGCAGGCTTGAAGTTGGCGAGATACCTGCGGAGCCAAGATGCCAATTTGCCCATCATCATCGAGTCGAGCGATGTGGAGAATGCCGCCCACATGCAGGAGTTTGACGGCACATTCCTCGACAAAAACAGCAAAAAGCTGCCTGTGGACTTGGGCAACGCCATAATGAAGAACTTCGGCTTCGGCGACTTCGTAATCATCAACCCCGCCACCGGCGAGGAGATTATGCGCATTCATAATCTGAAGGAGCTGCAAGACAATATTTTCAAGATTCCGGCAGACTCGCTGCTCTACCATGCGCGGCATAACCACATTTCGCGTTGGCTGTATTCGCGCGCCCTGTTTCCGATAGCGCAGGTGGTGAAGATGCACCACTTCCGCGACATCAGCGAGGCACCAGCCGTGCGCCAACTGTTTTTCGACCTGATTGTGAAGTATCGCAAGATGAAAAACCGTGGCGTGGTGGCAGAGTTCCACAAAGACCGCTTCGACCGCTACAGTAATTTCGCGCGCATCGGCAAGGGCTCGCTCGGTGGCAAGGGCCGTGGCTTGGCGTTTATCGACTCCATCATCAAAAACAATCCAGTGTGCGACAACTTCGAGGGTGCGGTGATTCGCATTCCCCACACCGTGGTGCTGTGTACCGACATATTCGATGAGTTTATGGAAATGAACGGGCTGTATCCCACGGCGCTGTCGAATATTCCCGATGCCGAGATTTTGCAGGCGTTTTTGCGCGCCAAGCTCCCCGAATCGGTGCAAAACGACCTCTATTCGCTCTACGATGTGTTTGATGGACCGCTGGCGGTGCGCAGTTCCAGTTTGCTTGAAGACAGCCATTATCAGCCGTTTGCCGGCGTGTATTCCACCTATATGGTGCCGCATTTCACCGACCGCGACCTTACCATCCGTCAACTCTCCGACGCGGTGAAGGGCGTGTATGCTTCGGTGTTTTTCGCCGACAGCAAGGCGTATATGGTGGCAACGAGCAACGTGATCGACCAGGAGAAGATGGCGGTGATTATTCAGGAGGCAGTGGGTGTGCAGCGTGGCGACTACTTCTATCCATCGCTTTCGGGCGTGGGGCGTTCGCTCAACTACTATCCTGTGGGCGACGAGCAACCAGCCGACGGCATAGCCGAGGTGGCGGTGGGCTTGGGCAAGTATATCGTTGACGGCGGCATGTCGCTGCGGTTCTCGCCTCGCCACCCTGCGCATGTGCTTCAAACCTCCACGCTCGACCTCGCCTTGCGCGACACGCAGCGCTATTTCTACGCCCTTTCCACCACAGCCGGAGAGGGAGAGTTTTCGATTGACGAGGGCTTCGACATCGCGCGCCTGAATGTGGACGACGCAGGCAAACAGGGCTTTTTGAAATATTTGGTATCGACCTACGATTTTCAGAATGAGCGCATTGTGGATTCCGATGAGGGCGGAGGGCGCAAGGTGGTGACCTTTGCCAATGTGCTTCGCCACGATGTGTTCCCCTTGGCGCAGTCGCTCGACTTCATGCTCACCAAAGGTCAGCAGGAAATGGGCCGACCGGTGGAAATTGAGTTTGCCGGTGTGCTTGGCACCACCAAGGAAATACGCGAGGGCAACAAAGGCACGCTCTACTGGCTTCAGATTCGCCCTATGGTCGACCGCCGCGAAATGCTCGACGAGCATGTGCTCAACGCTTCGCCCGATCAACTGCTCATCAGCAGCAACAATGCGCTCGGCCACGGCATGATGGACGGGGTGCAACATGTGGTGATGGTGAAGCCCGAAAAATTTTCTATGGCAAATAATGTGCTGATAGCCGAGGAAATTGCAAAAATAAATCGTAACTTTACAGATTCAGGAGAGGGCTACATACTCGTGGGTGTGGGCCGATGGGGTTCGTCCGACACTGCTTTGGGCATTCCCGTGAAGTGGCCTCAAATTTCGTCGGCGCGCCTCATTGTGGAGGTGGCTGCTCCTGGCAATACCATCGAGCCAAGCCAAGGCACGCATTTCTTCCAGAATCTCACTTCGTTTGGAGTGGGTTATTTCACGGTGGGAATGAAGCGTGATGCCGGTATGGTCGATTTCGACTACTTGGCAGCCATGCCAGCGGTGTATGAGAGCGAGTTTGTGCGCATTGTGCGCTTCAATTCGCCTCTGCAAGTGGCGATTAATGGTATGAAAGGGCGCGGAGTGGTGATGAAGCCACACGCCAAACAACTTGATAATAATACTTGATAAGATATAAATATGGGATTTTTTAACGGTATTAAGCGAGCGTTCGGATTCTCCGATAATGGGGACGAACACGACGATGAACTCGATGGAATTGATGGTCGTGCGGCTCGCTCACCCTATGTCAATCCGTTTCGAAACGATACATCGCCAGCCGAACGCCACGACAGCGAACCTGCCGTGGAGCGTGTGGAACCTGCACGCAAGCAGGTGCAGCCTTCGCCTTCTGCCATCGCAGAGGTGGAGGAGGGCATCGTGCCACGCAGTAAGCACGAGGCTGTGAAAAAGGCGCAGCAGGCGGCGCAGGAAAAGGTGCAGCAGGCTGTTAGTGAGGCGGCTTCGGCTGGCTCCGCTAAGGTGCCAAGCGCACTGATCGACGACATCGCCTCGGTGCTGTCGGCGCACTTGGGCAATATGCCTGCCACAGCGGCCACCAACGATTCGCCGTTGCGCGAACGCTTGAAAGACAGCGAGAACCAGCGCCGTGCGCTCCAAACTCGCTACAACACCCTCACCGAGCGTGTCGCTTCGCTTGAAGGCGACATTGAGCACCTTGAAGTGGAGAAGAAAGCGCTTCAAAACAAGTTGAAGGTGGCGCAAGTGCAGTCGGGCGCTGTTGGCGATTCATCGGTGGAGGCGCAGGTGGAGAACATCGCCACCGAATACAAGGAGAAAATGGAGGTGACCAACGCACTTCTCAACGAAATTCGCTCCGAGGCGTCTCGCAAGACGCAAGAGGTGGAGGAATTGCGCCAAAAGTTGGACGAGGCGCAAACTGCCAGCACCGTGGGCGCGAAAGAATTGGCTGAACTGAAGGAACAGGTGGCGGCACTGGAGAAGCAAACCGCTGAGCAAGAGGCGAAAATCGCTGCCGATGCCAAAGCCCACGCCGATGCCATTGCTGAAAAAGATGCCCTGATAGCGTCGATGAAGGACGAGGCCTCGGCTTCGGCATCTGCCAAAGAAAAGGAGATGATGGCTGAAATGGAGGATATGCTGAAGGATGTGGAAGACTTCAAGCAGAAGAAAATCGACGAAATGGAAGCCCTCAAGCAGAGTGTGGCAGAGGCAAACAAGGCTGCCGATGAGGCGAAGGAGCAACTCCTGCTGGCTCAAAACGAGAAAACCAAACTCACCAAGCAGGTGGCTGACCTCAATCGGCGTATGGCCGACACGGTGGAGCGTCACAACCGTCGCGATGTGAATGTTGCCAACCAAATCGACCATTTGAAGGCAAAACTCAAGGAGTCGGAGAGAAACCTCGCCGAGCGCATCGAGGCTTTGGGCAAGTCGGAAGATGTGGTTGCCGCGCTCACCAAGGAACGTGATTCGTTGGCGTTGGAAAGTCAGAACACAGCTAAAGACTACGAACTTCTGCGCAAAGAATACGAGGGAGCGAAACTCGTACACGAGGAAATTCGTGAAGAAAGCGAACTCGCCAAGAAGCAAATCGAGGAATTGAACCAAAATAAAGCATCGCTTGCCACTTCTGTGGAGGAAAAAGATGCGGAAATCGCAAGTTTGCTGCAAAAACTGAAAGATTCAGAGGCGGCGCAGGTTGAGGCGGAGAAAATGGCGCAACTTGAAAAGGATATGTCGGCTCTGGAGAAGGAAATGACGGCATTGAAGGCGGAAAACGCCCAGTTGCACCAGGCCAACAGTGTGCTTGAGCAAACCATCGACACCCTTTCGTCGCAGCAGCAGTCGCTCAACGACTTGGCTAACGAACTGATTCTCCAAGCCGAGGAACAGCCCGAAGAGGAGCAGTTGATTGAAGATTTAGAGCCTCCTGTCGCCGAGGAACCTTCGGTGGAAATGGAAAAGGCGGAAGACTCAGCCCCTGTTTCTGCCGATGAAGTTGTGGTAGAGGTGGAGGAAGCGGAGAAAACTCCAGTTGAGGAATTGCCCTTGGCTGATGAAGAAGTGCCGATGGAGGCAGAAACCGAGGCTGCGCCAGAGCCTGCCGAGGCCGAAAACGCTCCTGCCGAGGCTGCCACTTCTGACTATGGTGAGGGAATCGACGATTTTCTCGACGATATCGACTGGCTTGTGCCATCGCCACCGTCGAATAAAAAGCCGCAGCCACCCGAACCTGAGCCCGAACCTGTGCCGGAAAGAAAAAAACCAGATAGCCGCCAAATGTCGCTTTTCTAACTTTTTTAGGAAAGGATATACAAATTGTCCCTGTGATTATTTAGTAATGATTGAAAAAATCCCATAGGGATTTGATGTGTGTAGGCAGGTATGCAGCGAAGGTTATGC
>OIYV01000376.1_pt1 | contig 26957 bp, 29 predicted proteins | sample 1588251 | NCBI WGS metagenome assembly OIYV01 (sample SAMN03283282) | human gut metagenome | biome: human-associated habitat; material: feces | host: Homo sapiens | place: Peru | collected 2012
AAGATAATGAAATTGACGAATTAAAAGAAGAAAATAATTCTTTATTTGCAGAACTTAACTATTTTAAAAATAAGTTTATAAGACTTATTAAATTTATAAAAAATAGATTATTTAATAGAAAAGATAGAGATAAATATCGTGACTTTTCACGAGATTTATATGAACATGGTGTTATTGAGGATGATACAATTAAAGAATTAAATGATACTTATAAATCCAGTAAAGAACATGATTTAGGCAAAGAAAAAGATGATTATGATATAGAAATTTGATATTTAAATAATTATATCAATGATACTAAAAAAGATGATTTGTGCAATCATCTTTTGTTTTATTGTTTTGTATAAGAAGACCTACTAATTGTTAAATATTGACCATCTCTAACATTTACTGATGCTCTTCCATTGAAGTTATCATTATCAACTATATCACTTGATCCTACTGGTCCAGTCATTACAGCCCAATAACCACTACCATAACTTTCTAGAACATATTGACCTGCTGGAATATCAACACCAACTTTATAATAACCACCATCGTGATAATCGGTTTGATTATTTAAGATTTCATATATTTGTTTAGCACCAGAAACTCCAAGTTTTTCAAAAGCATTAATACTTATAAGAACTCCACGAGTTGTCAAATTTCCTGCGGCATGAACTTTAACATATCCAAAACTATCAAAATTTTCATTATCAATTATATTTCCTGCACTGTCTTCCTCTGAATAATATGCACCACTTCCTGAAAATTTAACAAAAGCATATTCTCCAGCGGGTATATCTCCTTTAATATAATCCCCTGTATCAAAAGCTAATTTTTCATTCATTAAAGCGGTAATTTTTAAAATCATTTTTTCTGATTCAGTTAATTCCTTTTTTTCATCTTTTTTTGTTGTTTGTGATGAACCATTATTAGATGGTGTATAATTATTATTTACATTATTATCAGTAGGTATAACTGCAAAAAATACTATAAATAAAATAATTGGTAATACTATTTGAGTTGTTCTAAATGCTTTATTGCTCTGTATAAACTTAGATATAAATTTTCTATATACAAATGGCATTAATGATACAGCAAATAATAGTTCAATAATTCCATACCAATTACCATTAACTAAATTAGATAAACTACCTAAAATAAATATTGCTCCAATAATATATCTAACAATATCTAAAAATCGTCCTTTGTTTTTTTGTTTATGTTTTATCTCATCCACAACTTTGCCTTCATCAACACTTTCACCACAACTTGGACAAAAACTTTTTCCACTTTCAAGTTTTTCCCCACATTTACTACAAAACTTCTTTTCCATACTCTCACTCCTTTTTAATTTTCAATCGATAGATACCACTTGTAATATACCTATACAATAAAATTATATCAAAGTATTAGAGAATTGTATATAATTTTAGGACAAAAAGTTTACTTATTTATTTTTAGGTTTGTGGCACAATATTATTAGGGTGATGCAAATGATTGAAAAGTACGATAACTTTAATCCTGAATTTAAAGCAATTATTTGCAATAACATTAAAGTATATAGAAAAGAAAAAGGTGTTAGACTTATGGATTTGGCTGAAATTTTAGATGTTTCACCAGAGTATTTAAAAAGAATAGAATCACCAAACGATACAAAAAAGAACTGCTCGTTGGCACTTCTTTACAAAATATCTATAATATTAGACAAGAAATTAGATGATTTTTTAATAGATAATAGAAATAAAAAATAGCTAAAATGCTATTTTTTATTTGTTTTTACACATTTTTTCAGCATTCCATTGTAAAAAACAATAATATAATGTATAATAAACGATAGTTCTAAAGGTGCTCACGGATCTAATCAATCCAAAGCCCCAAATTTGGTCAAGAAATTGACGAGAAGATTTTTATCTTCGCACTCTTTTTAAATGGCACTAGATAAAAAAGCTTTCATTCTCATAAAAATAGTGAAATGTAAAGTAATATTTATACTAAGTAATGTTTATAAGAGAATTATCGCTCTATGTTTATTAAATAAATATGGGGCAGGAAATTGTTAATTATTGTAATTAAGTGTCTAGCACAATATCTCCGATAATTATAAGATATGGGGCACACTGAAACTTTAGTCGCGAATAAAGTTGATGTGCTAATAATTATGAAAGGAGGTATACTTATGGTATCCAAAATGATTAAATTCGTTAAACAACGTAAAAACGAATTATTGGTTATTCTATCTTTAGGACTGACATTTAATTTTAGTGTTAGTTTTAATTGTAATGGTGAAATTAATATCAACTTTAAAACTTTAGTATTTGTTTATTCAGGGTACCAAGTATTAAAACAAATCGCTAAAGTTATTACGAAAAAAAGCACTAGATAATTAACAATTATTTTTGTAAGCATATTAGTTTTAATATATTTACAAAAGTAATTGTTTTTTTATGAAGGAGGTTTATTTATGAATTATAGTAAAAGTCCTTTATTTGGATTAACTAGAAAAAGAGATTTGAATAATTTGATTAAAGTAAAAACTAAAAATAATAATAAATATAATTTGCAGTATAAACCTTATATTGAAAAAAAGCCTAAAAAAAGACTGATAGAAGCTCCCAAATATAATATTAAAATGGTACAAAAGAAAATTAAAAGATATCTTGATTGTATAGATTATCCAAACAATGTATTTTCAGGAATAAAGGGCAGATCTTATATTGATAATGCTTATTTTCATATAAAATCAAACTATTTTTTAAAAATGGATATGAGTAAATTTTTTCCAAATACCAGTAGAGAAAAAATATTTAATTTTTATAATAAAAAAATGAAAATCGCTACTGATGTTGCTGCAATATTAACTGACTTATCAAGTGTTGATATAACTAACATGATGTCCAGCGAAATAAGAGAATTTATCAACGAAAAAGGAATCAAATATACAAATCATTTACCTTCAGGTTCTCCAATCAGTAGTATTTTATCCTATCTAACAAATATAGATATGTTTGATGAGTTAAATGAATTAGCTAAAAAGAATGATTGCATCGTTTCCTTTTATGTAGATGACATAATATTTTCAAGTAAAAATAAGATTTCTAGAACCTTACTAAAAAAAGCAAAAAAAATTATTAATAAACATGGACAAATAGTAAATAAAGATAAAACTAAAACCTATATAACTGATGATTATAAAAAAATAACTGGTTGTGTTATTAAAAATTATCAATTAATTATTCCAAATAAAACTAGATACAAGATTGCAAAAATATTAAGGCAAGAAAATTATACTGATAAAGAAATTAATAGTATTCTAGGATTAATCAACAATGCGCATTTATTTGATAAAAATAAATATAATGATTTACAACAAAAAATAAAAAATAAATGTTTAAAAACCAAAAAAGTATGCTAAAATATTATTAGTGATTGATATTTATGTATCAATTCGTATATTGGAAAAAGTTGTAGATACCTACGACATTGGCTCCATTGAGGAATCTGCTCGGAACAATTACCGAGTTTGATATATAAATCTATCGAAAGATAGATTTTTTTGTGTCTCGAACTCCCACGTGTGAGCTTGGAAGATATATATAAATCATCCATCCAAAAAGAAAGGATGGTGAATTATGTTAAAAGTTATAACAAAAGAAATACCTATTGATGAAGGACTTAAAACAAGAATCCAGTTTATTTGCGATTTTTGTAATACTACGCCAACATTTATCAATGGTTCTATTCGTAAAGTTGAGAAAACTAATATCAATTATATAGAGCCAAATAAAATAATCATCAAAGGTACAACATTTCTAGCTTTTAATCATGGTAGAGATGTTTATGTAGAAAATTTACAAAAACATATTAATATTAGTGATTTACAAGAGTTTATTAAAAATCTATAACTATTGACATTATTTTCAAAAGTGATATTATATATAACCAATGAAAGAGGTATGCTCTAGAAATGGAGGTACATCTATGAAATATAAACACAAACAATTAAAATTAATTAATATCAATTATATTGAGGAGTCAGTAGTATTTAGACTTTACTAGATACTTTTGACTCCTCTTTTTTTGTAAAAGGAGTTGAGTTTATGGAATTATCTGATAAGGAAGTTAAAAAAGTAGCTGGTCTTTATATGCGAGTTAGTACCGAAGATCAAGCTCGTGAAGGATTTAGTTTACCGGAGCAAAAAACACGATTAGAAGACTATTGTAGAGCCAAAGGTTATGAAATTGGAGATTATTATACTGATGAGGGAATTAGTGCTAAAAAAGGAAATTACAGGCCCGAATTTGAAAGATTAAAAGAAGATATTAAAAATAAGAAAATCAATACAATGTTAGCTTTAAAACAAGATAGAATTACAAGAAGTATATTTGACTGGGAAAATATTATAACTTTTCTAGAAGAAAATAATGCTTATTTAGATTTAGTAAATGATGATATTAATACAACTACTTCAAATGGTAGAATGGTATCTCGTATTATGATGAGTGTATCTCAAAATGAAATTGAAAGAACAAGTGAAAGGACTAAAGTTGGTTTAGCTGGTGCAATTAAACAGGGACACATTCCACATAAAGCCCCACTTGGTTATAAGCATGAAGATAAAAAATTAGTAATTGATGAATCAACAAAAGATGTTGTTATTAGAATATTTGAACTTTATCACAACGGTTTATCTTATCAAAAGATTGCTAATCTATTTAAAGAAGAAAAAGTTCTAGGAAAAGATAATTGGAGAGATAATACAATACTTCATATTATTGAAAATGAAATATATAAGGGAGATTTCGTACATGGTAAAAGAACTAAACATCCTACTTACTACTCTAATGTAGTAGAGCCATTAGTTAGTAAAGAAATGTGGGAAGAATGTCAGTTTCAAAAGAAAAATAACTCTCGTGCTTATTCAAGAACTTTAACTTATATCTTCTTACAAAAATTACTATGTCCTAAATGTAGCAAGATTTTAGGTGGTAAAGCTTCAAAGAAAAAAGGACATGAATACTTTTACTATTATTGTCGTGATTGCAAATTAACAGTTAAAGAAAAAGATGTTGAAGAACATTTTAAAACTTTCGTTGATGAACTAACTGAATATGATTCTATTGTTAATCAATTCTTTGTTCCTATGATTATCAAAAACTTTGATGAACCTAGAGAAAATATTACTAAAGAAATTGAAACGCAAAAAGCAAGATTAGAAAGAGCTAAACTTGCTTATGTAGATGGTGCATTTAGTTTAGATGATTATAAAGAAAAAGCAAAACAAATTGAAGATACTATAGAAATGCTACAAGATAAAATTAATACTGCTGATAAATGTGATACATTTACTTACTCTGCTAAAGATATTTTAGTTGCTCGTGATATTGCATTTATAAATAAAGGAATTCATCCTGAAGAATATGATAGACAAATGAAACCATGGAAGAAAAGAACTCGTGAAGAAAAATCTGATTTAATTATGAATTATGTAGATAATGTAGAACTTGAATTAGTTGGTAGTGAATGTTTTGTTAAGTGTGTTAATTTTAGAGAATCAATTGCTAACCCATGTAATGAATTATTTAAGAATGGTTATATAGATAGAAAACAAGATTGTATATTTGGTAATCTAATAGGACAAATAAGATTTAGTGAATACTTACCTGAAGAAGAAGTTGGAGAAATAATTATGAGATTAAAAAACTATTATAATGTTTCTTATACTGAAGCAATCTACTATGTTAAAGACCAAGTATTCTACTTCAACTTTTTAGAAGATAATTCTGCTATTGTTAGAGTGTTCCCATTAGAAGATTATTATAAAATAGATCCAGATGTTAAAATGGAAGAATATAGATTTGGAATTATATATATCAAAGAAGAAAATATTGTAGTTACGAAAGACGCAGATGAGTTAAACAAATTATTCAATTACATTCCTGATGATAGTAATACTTATGTGGACTACTCTAGAGAGTTAAAAGATATACCTAGTAAACCTATCAGAATGGAACTCTTAAAAAGATAAAATGCATGGCACGTTTTGTTACGGAGTAATGAAAGTGGCGATAGCATTTTAAAAAGAAAATGTTTTATGAAGATAAAATATTTTCATCATTACAATACGAAGTTTTGAAAGTATGTAGTACATAGTTTCATTACAAAGTATTGAATAAAGGATTCTAAGGAATATTCCTTAGCCCACTGATATCTTGTTAGTATGACAAGATATCTAGGGGGTTATACATTTTGACAAACCAAAATTGAATCATAAGAAAGGAGATGATTATTATAAGTGAACTTTCATATTCTCTACATTTGGGAAATAATAAGAATAGAAAAAATAGTGTTAGAAGTTCTGCTAAAAATAATATTAGTGGAACAACTTCAATGACTAATAACGGAATACAAAATGCTAAAACATTATCAAAATGTGATAAGCATAATTATAGAAAATATGACAACGAACAAGAACAAATTGTAATTGTAAAAGGTACTTCTTCCCTTTACAAAGATGTAGAAGATTTTTATAAAATTGAATTTGAAGAAGCAAGATTAGAATACAATAATAAACAAAAAAGAGATGACAGGAAGATCGATGACTACTTCAAAAAAGTAAGTGATAATTCTAAAAGTGATTTAGCTTGTGAGATTATTATTGAACTTGGAAATAAGAAATTTTGGGATACAAAAGATTTAAATTATAAACATAAAATGACTAATGTTTATTCAAAACAAGTTGATGATTTAGAATTATTAATGCCAAACTTTAAAGTATGTAGTGCTATTATTCATTATGATGAAACAAGTCCTCATATGCATATTGTAGGTGTTCCAATAAAATATAATTGTAAAACTGGTATGAGTAAACAAGTTGGTAAAACTGATGTATTTACTAGAACTTCTTTAATGCAATTACAAGATAAAATGAGAACTTTATGTATTGAAGAATACAACAAAGAATATAATCTAGAAGCAACTTTAAAACAAAAAATGAAAGGTAGAAATAGAGATATCAATGTAGCCGATATGACTCACTACCAAGAAACAAAAGAGCTGATTGAAAAACATCAAAAAGAAATAGATTCAATAAGTAATAATTCATTAGAGTTAAAAACTAATTCTAATAATATTAAAGAAGAAATAAATAAACTAAAAAAAGTACCTTTAAGAGATGATTTGTTTATCATCTCAAAAGAACAAAAAAACAAATTAGAAGATTATATTGATAAAGTTGATAAAACAACTGATGATTATAGAGATGTTAAAGAACTATCGTCAAACTTAAATATCATTACTAAACAAGCTAGACAGGATACTAAAAGAATTAAAAATTTAAAAGAAAATAATGACGCATTACAATTAAGAGTAGATAGTTTAAGTGAAAAAGTTGAAACTCAAGAAAATCAAATAAATAAATTAAGAACAGATAATTTTAATTTGAAATTTCAAGTTCAAGAATTAAAAGAATTATTTGAAAAATTAATTAACTTCTTAAAAAGAATGTTTCATAGAAAAGATAAAGAAGATATATATGCAGAAGTTGTTGGAGATTTATATGATAATAAAATTATTAGTGAAAAAACATTAAATAAAATTACAGGTTGGGATAAAAAACAAGATAAACAAAAAGATAATGATTCATTAGAACTTTAAAGTGCTATAATATTAAATTAAGCGAACTTTATTCAATTATAGAAAGGATGTGAGTTATGAATAAAGATAATATAAAAGCAGAAATTAGAGTGAATGAGCAAAAAATTAGTGTATTAAGAATAGACGGACATGAATATATTTCATTAACTGATTTGGCACGATATGCAGATGAAGATGATCCAAGATTTCCAATACAAAACTGGATGAGAAACAAAGATGTTATATCATATTTAGGTTTATGGGAAAGTATTAATAATGAAAATTTTAAAGGTGTCGAATTCGACTCGTTTAAAAATGAAGCTGGTAGCAACAAGTTTAAAATATCCCCACAAAAATGGATAAAGGAAACAAATGCAATCGGAATTATTTCAAAATCAGGTAAATATGGAGGTGGAACATTTGCAAGAAGCGATATTGCGTTTGAATTTGCAAGCTGGCTATCCCCAGAATTTAAGTTATATGTTATTCAAGAATTTCAGCGATTAAAGAAAAATGAGGCTTATCAAAATAAAATTGATTGGCATGCTAATAGGGTTTTGGCAAAAGTTAATTATATTGTTCATACTGATGCCATTAAAAGTGTTATAATTCCAACTTTAACGGAAAAACAAAAGAAATTTGTATATGCTGAAGAAGCTGATGTATTAAATGTTGCCCTATTTGGAATGACAGCTAAAGAATGGAGAAAAAATAATTCTGAACTTGCAAAAAATGGTAATATTAGAGATTATACAGATTTACTACATCTTGTAATTTTAAATAATCTAGAAAATATAAATGCCGAATTGATAGAAATGAATATATCTCAAAGTGAAAGACTTGTTAAGCTAAATAATATTGCACGAAAGCAAATGGATTTATTAAAAAATAATAAATCCTTTAGCAATTTAGAATATATGGAAAATAATATAAATAACCAATTAATTGTGCAAAAATAAAAATGGTACTCTAAATACCATTTTTTATTTTTAATCATCTAAATGATCAATAGCATATTGTGCTTCTTCAGCAGTAAAGCCTTCACCATAATCTGATGTTAGTTGTTTATAAATAGCTGATTTTGACATACTCATTGAGCTTTGATAACTCTTTGCTTTTGCTAAAGCATTAGCATTCCAATCGGCTTTCATATTATCTATGGCATATTGTGCTTCTTCGGCAGTAAAACCTTCACCATATTCAGAAGTAAGTTGTTTATATATACCTTTTTTGGACATATGCATTGTAGAAGAATATGATTCAGCTTTTTTTAGTGCGTTTTTTTGCCCTGTAGTTGGTTCTTTTCCTAAAGAAATAACTATAGTAATTTTATCGCCTTCATATATCTCTTTATCGGCAGCAATACTTTGGCTTACAAAACCATCTTTAGCTACTGAATCTGAATATTCTGTTTTAGTAATACAATTTACTTTTTTATCATTACACCATGTATCTCTTTCAGCCTCAGTCATTCCACTCATGTCAACAACTGTAACTTTTGTACCTTTGTTTTTCTCAAATTTTGTTTCTTCATTAGAAGATTCACCATTTCCTCCTCCAGCAATTACAACAACAATTATAACTACAATAATCCAAAACCAAACTGCCTTATAAAAAGGCTTTTTATTTTTCACACCGCAGTTAGGACAAATTTTTGCATTGCTAGCAATTTCTTTTCCACAAGATTTACAATTTTTCATTTTAGCCATTTAGCTCGTACTCCTTTCAACTATAATTATACACTATAAAACAGGACTTGTGAATACCTAAACAGGACATTTCTGTTCCCGGACATAAAAAGCCATAAATAGGACAATATAATTAGAGGTGAATATTTATGACTACATTTAAGAGAAACTTTAAATTTGAAGAAAATATAATGGTTAGAGTATCTAAAAATATTAGAAAATATAGGAAAATAGCTAATATTACTCAAGAACAATTGGCAGTTGATGTTGAAAAATCATATGACTTTATCAGACGATTAGAGTATAAAAATGGTAAGATTGGTTGCTCTGTTGATACCTTGTATAGAATTTCAGTAGTTTTAGGAATAACTATGGATAAATTATTTGAATAATTGCAATAATCTGCTATAATTAAAATAGATTTCGTATCATTCAATAGAATGATACTTTTTTATTAGGAGATGGTAAATATGTCTAAATTTTTAGAAATACAAAATGCAATAAAAAGTTTAGGTCCAGGAGAATATCAACGTTTTTGTTCAGAATATAGTACTAGAAAATTTGAATTTAGTAATATGCATGACTTAGGAAGCAAAGAAGGGACAAATAAAACAACCAAAGGAATTCCAGATTCTTATTCAATTGATGAAAATCAAAAATACACTTTACTAATGTATGGTACAGTAGAAAAAGAGTCAATTGCTAAACTAACCAAAGATATTAAAGAAGCATGTGATGAAAGGAAAACAGGAATAACGAAGGAACAAATTAAAGAAATTATTTGTTTTCATACAAATACAAATATAAAACCAGGAGATTATAATAAATTAATTAATTTGGTGCCAGGTATTAAAATAACTTTAATGGATATAGACTCTATGGCACATGACATTTGTGAAAATTATCAAGGCATTGCAAATGATTTTTTAAACATACCAATAGATACAAATCAAATTAGTGATATAAAAACATTTATAGAACGTTATGATAAATTTTCAATTAATTCCCCTTTAGAGCTAGACTTTATATATAGAAAAGATAAAGACTTAATTTACAAAAATATTATGGATTCAAAAATGACAATAATATCTGGAAAGCCAGGTAATGGTAAAACCAAAATCTCATTAGAAATATTAAAGGAACTAGAACAAAAAGATAATTATACTCCATTATGTATTAGAATAAATGGTTTAAATTTATATGATGATATAAAAGCATCTATAAAAAATGATAAAAAGTATATTATATTTATCGATGATATTAATAATCTTAATGGATTAAACTCAATTATTGATTTAATAATAACTAATAAAAATGAAGAAATAAAAATAGTTGCAACTGTTAGAGATTATTTACTAGATGATATTCTAAATAAATTAAATGCATGTATTGAACCGAATATTTATCTATTAAATAAAATGGAGGATTCAGAACTTATAGATATTTTAGAAAAAAATTATAATGTTAAAAATAAGAATTGGCAAGAAAAAATACTAAAAATAGCAAATGGCAATCCGCGACTAGCAATAATGAGTTTTATTGCTGTTAGAGACGGAAAGATAGAATCTTTAAATAGTGTGTATGATGTTTTTAAAAATTATTACGATAGTATTTTTAAAGAAAAAAATATATCATCTCATGAAATAGATATATTATTCTACATCTCATTACTATCTCCAATAAGTACTTCTAATGAAATTGTAAAAAAAATATTAAGTGATTTGCAAATTTTCGATGTAAATGAATTTAAAAAATTAAGGGATATGGAACTAATTGACTATTTTAATGAAGATGCATTAAAAATTTGTGATCAAAATTTTGCTAATTATCTATTATTCAAATATCTAATTGTTGATAAAACAATTACAATTTCAGATTTGTTAAAGAAACTATACCCTAATTTTATTAATAAATTTATTAATGCAATAAATATGATTAATGAACAATTTTATAATGAAGAAACACTTAATTACATAACAGCAGAAATAAATGAAGTATGGAATGAAGAAACCTATAACAATGATTGGAAATTTGTAGAATATTTTCATAATGTCAACCCTTCAAAGGCATTACTTAAAATTAAAAATAAAATTGACAGTTATACCAAAGAGGAACTTCCTGAAGAAATTAAATATAATAGTAATGTTTACTTAAATGATGGTTTATTAAATCTAATATCTGATTTTAAAAATACAGAATATTTAAAATTGTCTTTTGAATTACTATTGTCGTATCTTGAAAAAAAGCCAGGATTATATAATGAAATATGTAAAAGCCTTAAAGATTATTGGCTAGTAAAAGAATTATATCCTAGCTTTGCATTAGAAGTTGAAATTACTAGTATATTATATTCAAAGTATAAAGAAGAAGAAAATTCTAAAATGAAAGATATATATCATATATTATTAGAACAGTCTTTACTATATTGCCTAGAATTAGAATTTCATATTAGTGAACAGGGAAAAAATGCAAGAACAATTAATCTTATTACACTAAAATTGAAAGAAAGTGAAAATGTTTTCTTATTCAGAAAAAAACTATTTGATATTGTATTTCAGCTATGCGATGAAAATAAATGTAATTATAAAATACTATTAAATGAGTCAATCTGGTTCTATGGCAATGATCAAATAGAAATATTAAAAAATGATGTACAATATTTAGATGAAAACTACTTTATTAACTGGAAAAATATTTCTATAACACAGGGCAAAATATTATACTTACTAAAACTAAAATGTGAAAAATTAAAAGTAGATATACCAATATCATTAGAAAAGTATAAAGAATGTCCAGAATTTTTAATAATAAATATATTTGAAAAATATGATTATGGAAAATCAAATAAAGAGTTAATACAATTTTTAGAAAACAAAAATAAAGAATCTTACACAAAAATATTTCAAACTTTAAATAAAGTTGAAAAACAAAACATAAAAGTTGACAACTGGAAAATACAAAGTTCATTGGATATCTTATTTAAATATTTAATAGCCAAAGACGCTTCTTTATTCAAAGATATTTTTAAATCGTATTTATATGAAGACTGTCCATTTGTAAACGGACTGTTCTTTATCAGAGATATATTAGATAAAGATTTATTAGATGCAATAATAGATAATATAATAAAAAGTAATACAACAAAGAAATATTACTTATTAACATGTATACTTAATAACTATCATAATAAAAAATATATATTCATAGTAAAAGATTTTATAAAAAATCAAAATACTACTAATAAATATACTTTATCAATCGAAAGTGTTATTGAATATTCTAAGTACAATAAGGGATTATTAGAAAATTATACGAAGGAAATATTAGAGCAAGATGAATTTGGCTTGTATTCATGTTATACAATTTCATTTGCTGATGAAGAATATGCTGAAATTGTATATAATGCATTCGCTAATAAAAAGCTACTTGAAGAATTATATTTGAAATCAGTAGAATGTCATGGAGATTATGAAGGTAATTTAGGATATTTGTTGTGCATAAATAATTATGATTTATTAAACAAAATCCTCGAAAAAGATAGATATAATCATACAGGTAAAATCAAAAATATTATAAAAAAAATATGGACTCATCCTAAACATAATGAAATAATTTCTTATAATTACAATAAAATAATTGATTCTAACTTAGGATATTTGCGATTACACTCATTATTTGAATCAGCTACAGATGAAAATATAAAAAATAATCAAATAGGCTGGTTCAAAAATAAGATATTAGAATCTAAGAATGACAAAGAGAAAATTTACTATTTATTTTATGTAATTGGAGAAAAAGACAATAGTTTAAAAGAAGAATTGATATTATTTTTGTTAGATAATACAAATAATATTGAAATATTCAAAAATGTATGTTTATTCTCCCATTCCGAATCATGGAGTGGAAGTAGAATTCCAATTATTGAACAAAAGATAGAATTTATTCAATCTTTACTAACAAAAATTAAAGGAAAAGACAAATTATTATATATAGAGCATATTAATTATTTAAATGAAAGAATTGATAGTTATAAACAAGAAATTAAAAGAACACAAATTGAAGAATATGTTGATGACTTTCTTAACTAACAAATAGTATTTCAAAAAAAAATAAAATGTGTTATAATATTTATAGATGGATGATTTATATATCATCCTCATACGGGAAAAAGTTGTGTAACCACTCAACTATCGCTCCATTGAGTTTAATACTCGCACTCTTAAATACTAGTGTGCGAGTTTTTTATACATTGTCATGATTGTATCAATAATTCATCCATTCCTATAAAAGATTTGAATCTAAATATAACTAAGAAACAAGAAAAAACATTATTCACTTATAAATTTTACCTATTAATATTTTTATAATCAATTATATCTTTTTTAATTATTTCATTTTGTACATACAATGTGTCTTTCAATGTGTCTTTTGCCATATTATTAGAGTCACAATTCAGGTTTCTTCCTTTAGAAGTTAATGTCATGCTGGCAACGTGGAGTAATGTTAAATGTTGGTATCTATTAGATAAAACAAGAACGTATATGTCATACTTCATAATCCATTCGTAATCATCTATTGTTCCACGTATAAGTGCATCAATGTCAATATTAGAATTTCTTCCTCTGATAATAAATTATCTACCATATTAACAATTATTTTAGTTTTATTTATATGTTCATGAAAATATTAATATTGTTCTGATAAAGTTCTTTGTATTCATCTTCACTAAGTAATTTAGAAAAATTCCTTTTACTATTTTTATCAATCATATAGCCAAAATGATAACTAAAATATTTATCACAAATTTTATAAGGTATACCAATATTACTTAAATTCTTTTTAAACTCCTGCACTTGTTTTTGATGAATTGAATTGTTATGTCCAAACTTTATACTAATACTTTTTTACATAATTTTTATATTTAATGAAAAATAAATGAATAGCTTATTAAAATAAAAACTTAAACCTAAAATATCATTAACTAAAAAATTTATTCTTATTAATAGAATATTTTATTTATATTATTGTATAGGATATAAAATAAAAGAAACATCTCAAATGCTAAATATTAATGAAGTAAATATTAAATATTATCTATATAGAACATTAAGTGACCTACCTACTCATTTAGAAGATGATGTTTATATGGAACTAAGTCTTAATATTTATGAAATTGTAGTATCTACATTAAAAATTTTGGAAAAGAAGGAAAGCTTATGTAGAAACAGTTCGCTAAATTAACTGATTATTCTCATTAATACATAAGTTACATCAATACACCTAATTGTAGAAAAATTTTACTGTTGAAAGGGTCTATTTTTCATTGGCAACTTTATTTATCTTTTTTTATTACCGAGATTATTTGTTTTATTGTATTGTAATGAGGTTAATTTATAGTATATAATGTTTTTCTATAACATAATTTTTTGTGATTTTATCACAGTCATTATTTTATATATGTCATATTATAAGAATAGATAGGAGGAAAAAAATATGTTATATAACGATGATTTTAGACCAGACATGAATTATGGATTAGGGGATGGAATCGATATAAATATTAATAATAGTAATATGAATACTAATACCAATACTAATGTTAACCAAAATGTTAATATGAATGAAGTTAATGATATGAGTTTTGGTATGCAATCTGGACCTATAGTAGAGGCTGGTAGAGAAAGATGTATTCAAAGAAATATTGTACACGAAGTTAAACATATATGTCCAATAAATACTAAGATAATTAACAACCATATATTTAGACATACATATCAACCACATTATACTTGCAGTGAAGAAAATGTTGTTACTAATCAACAATGTGGATCTTGTTGTCAATTTAGATAATAATAGATTTGTAAAGACCTAAAATAGGTCTTTTCTTTTTAGTTGTTTATGTTATAATGTTGTTGTGATATAGATATGGGTGTAGATGATAGAATTTATACAGTATTGGAGAGGCTCCAGAGGTCTAAGTTTAGAAGTAGTTTTAGACTTAGTGATAAGGATATACTTTATATTAGAGAAAAGGGTATTGAGAAGATCCAGGAGTATGCTTATGATTTTGTTAATAAAAGAATTAGAGACGGAAGATTGGTTAATGATGGAAAACAAACTCCGATGAGGGGACATCCTGTATTTGTGGCACAGCATGCAAGGGATACTTGTTGTAGGGGATGTATTGAAAAGTGGCATCATATTAGTAAGGGGATAGTTCTCTCTGATAGAGAGGTTAATTATATAGTTGAGGTTATTATGACTTAGATTGATAATAATATGAAGTGATGTTATAAAGAATTGTTAGAGGGAAGGAAAGATAAAAGATAATAGACATAAATGTAGGTATGTAGTTTTTTATTGAGAAATATAGGAAAAATACTAATATTATGATAAAATGAAAGTGACTGGGGTGAGTTATGAAAAAATGTGCTATTATTTATAATCCTCATAGTGGGAGAAAGGTTAATTTTAAGTATTTACCACAATTTGAGAAGATACTTAATGATTATGGGTATGAGAGTAAGATATATTATACTGAATATAAGGGGCATGCTAGTGAAATTGTTAAGAATCTTGAGTTTGTAGATTTGGTTTTGTCTATTGGAGGAGATGGAACTTTTAATGAATCTGTAACGGGTAATTATATGCGTAGTAAGCGATTGGTTTGTGCTCATATACCTTGTGGAACTACTAATGATATTGGAGTAATGATGGGGTATGGGAAAAATATGATTGGTAATCTTAAATTAACACTTGAGGGGGAAGTTAAGAATGTAGATATTTGCCTTATTAATGGGAAACCGTTTATTTATGTAGCGGGAATTGGTAAGTTTACTGATATAGCATATGAGACTCCTAGGGAACTTAAAAAGAGGTTAGGGTATTTGGCTTATTTAAGAGAGGGTGTTAAATCTTTTTTTGATAAGACTAAACTTAATGAGATTATATATGAGGTAGATGGGGTTGAATATAGGGGATTATTTTCTTTCATAATTGTTTCTAGTGCTAATAGAATTTCTGGAATTAATAATTTTTATAGAGATGTTAAATTAGATGATAATAAGTTTGAGGTATTACTTTGTAATATATGCAAGAAGAAGGATATTATCAGAAGTTTGTATTTTTTAACAATGTATGATGTTCATAAGGTTCCGGGAATTTATTCATATAAGACAGATAAGTTGAAAATTAAGTTTGTAAAGAAGCCAAAAAAGCCATGGTGTATTGATGGGGAGAAGTTGGATAAAATTGTTAAAGATTATGAGATTACGATTGATAGGGATATTCAGATGATGATACCTAGGAAGAATATTGATAAGTTGTTTGTGAATAAGTAATGAAGTATTTAATGATATATTTAATTAAACTTTATCAAAAGATTCCAGGAAGATGGCATAGTTATTGTAAATTTAGACCTAGTTGTTCTGAATATGCAATAGGTGTATTGAGTGAATATGGCTTTTTTAGGGGAATGTATTTAACTGTTAAGAGAATATTGAGATGTAATTGTTTTAATAGGGGAGGATATGATCCGATACCTATAAGAGGAGGTAAATGTGAAAAAGATTAATAAGCAAAGAAAGAATTATTTAACTTGGGATGAATATTTTATGGGGGTGGCTAAATTATCTGCGATGAGGAGTAAGGATCCTAATACTCAGGTGGGGGCTTGTATTGTTTCTAGTGATAATAGAATTTTATCAATTGGTTATAATGGAACACCAAATGGGTATGGAGATGAGGTTTTTCCGTGGGATAGGGAAGGTGAAAAACTTGATACGAAGTATTTGTATGTTTGCCATGGGGAGATGAATGCCATTATTAATTATCGTGGTAGTAGAAAGGAATTAGAAGGAGCAAAGATATATGTTGATTTATTTCCTTGTAATGAGTGTGCAAAGATAATTATTCAGGCAGGAATTAAGGAAGTAATATATGCTAAGGCATATGATTATGATCATCATAGTGATGAGATGGAAGCTTCTATTAGAATGTTTAAAGCTTGTGGAGTTAAGATTAGATTTCTTGATTCTAGTGAGAAGGAGATTAATCTAAAAATATGATTAATTTAGATGGAAGTAAAAGATAGGTATTTACTTTTTTCAAAAATGGTTATATAATATGTATACATTTTTGATTTGCGCCCATAGCTCAATTGGATAGAGCGTTTGGCTACGGACCAAAAGGTTTGGGGTTCGAATCCCTATGGGCGCGCCAGTTGATATTTACTCGAATTTTTATAGTTCGAGTTTTTATTTGAAAAATATCACTTTATGAGAGTTTTTTTATTATTTTTTTATTGTATATCTGTGATTTATATGATATAATTTATTTATATCTTGACAAAGAGTGGCTTAAAATCCACTCTTTATTGTTGATTTTATCTTTAAAGGAGGCGTTATGGAAGAGAAAATTAGAGATTTAATCAGTGATGAGGTTAATAAATTAGGAATATCAATTGATAGTATTGTTTATGAAAAAGAGGGTAATAATTATTTTTTGAGAATTGTTATTGACCGTGATGATATTATTGATATTGATACTTGTGTCGAAGTTACTAATGTGATTAATCCTCTTTTAGATAAAGCTGATTTTATTAAGGATAGTTACATATTAGATGTATCTACGAAAGAGAAGGGTGGTAAAAATGAATAGTAAGCAAGCAAAAGAATTTATTAAGGCTGTTGATAGTTTAGTAGCTGAGAAGGGTATTGATAAGAAAATTGTTATTGAGGGTATGGAAGCAGCAATGGCAAATGCTTATAAGAAGAATACTGGTATTCAGAATGTTAAGGCAACAGTTAATCCAGAAACAGGACAAATTAGATTATTTACTTATAGAACTGTTGTAGAGGCAATTGATGAAGAAGATAAGGATAATGAGAGTATTATTTCTCTTGAGGATGCGAGAAAGATAGTAGATGATATTCAAGTTGGAGAAACTATTGATACAGAGGTTAAAATTATTCCAGAGGAGTTTGGAAGAGTTGCTGTTTTGTCTGCTAAGCAAATAATTGTACAAAAGGTTAAGGAAGCAGAAAAGAATTTAGTTACAGAGGAATTTCAAGATAAACAGGATGAAATTTTAGTTGGGACTTTATCTAGAGAGGATTCTAAAAATTATTATGTTGATTTAGGTAGAGCACACGGTGTACTTCCAAAGGATGAAATTATTCCTGGAGAAAAGTTAGTAATGGGATCTTCAATTAAGGTATATGTTTCTAAAATTGAATTTGGATCTAAGGGATTATTTATTCTTTTATCTAGGAGTCATTATGGTTTTGTTAAAAGATTACTTGAAAGTGAGATTCCTGAACTTAGTGATGGAACTGTTGTATTGTATTCTGTAGCTAGAGATGCGGGTAATAGAAGTAAGATTGCTGTTTATTCGGAATATGATAAGGTTGATCCTGTTGGGGCTATTATTGGAGAGAAAGGTTCTAGAATTAATAGGGTTTTAGAACAACTTAATGGAGAGAAAATAGATGTTATTTTATATGATAAGGATCCTGTTAAGTTTATTCAGAATGCTCTTAGTCCAGCAAAGGATGTTGATGTTAGAATTGTTGATGAGAAGAATAGAGAGGCTTTAGCGATTGTTAATGATGAAAATTCTTCTTTGGCGATTGGTAAAAAGGGGCAAAATGTTAAATTGGCTTCAAGACTTACTAAGTATAAAATTTCTATTAAGAAAATTGGAGAATTAGATGAAGATTAGGAAAGAGCCTATGAGAAGTTGTATCGTTACAAGAGAGAAATTACCAAAAAAGGAATTACTTAGAATTGTAAGAGGTAGTGATGGGGTAGTTTCTGTGGATATGACAGGTAAAGTTAATGGAAGAGGAGCATATATTAAAAAAGATATTGATGTTTTGGAGAAGGCTATTAAATCTAAAATATTAGAAAAAGCTTTGGAGACGACAATATCTGATAAGGTATATGAGGATATTAAGAATATAATAAACAATTAGGAGGTGTTTGAAAATGATGACTGTATTAGAATATGCAAATGATGTTGATAAGAGTGTGGCTGAGATTATTGATTTGTGTGGTAAGTTAGGAATTAAGGCTAATCAAGAGGATGCGATGTTATCTGATGATGATATTATTTTACTTGATAATGAGATTGCTAATGATAGTGAACTTGAGGATGATAATGATGAGAATGTTGATAGTTTTGATAATGAGACATTTGAAGACTCTTATGAAGAGGAACTTGAAGAGGTAGAAGTTGTAGCTACAGTTAAAAAGAAAAAGAAAAATCCTAAAAAAGATGGTAAAGAGAAAAAAGAGAATAATTTTGCTCAACAGAAGAAAGAGATGTATAAGCATAGAGAGAAGTTACAATCTAATGTTAAAACTGAGGATGATTCAATTATTTTGTATACTGAAGGGATGTCTGTTAGTGATTTAGCGAAGGTTCTTGATAAGAATGTGGCTGAGATTATTAAAAAGTTAATGAGTTTGGGTAAGATTATGAATCTTAATGCAGTTATTGATTTTGAGACTGCAGAAATTCTTTCTTTGGAGTATGGAAAGACTTTAAAGAAGGATACGACTAGAGATGAATTTAATTTTGAAGAGTTAGAAATTATTGATGATCCAAATGATTTGGTGGAGAGACCTCCAGTAATTACTATTATGGGACACGTTGATCACGGTAAGACTACTTTACTAGATACGATTAGGAAGACTAATGTTGTAGCTGGGGAAGCTGGGGGGATTACTCAACATATTGGGGCTTATCAAATTATTTATAATGGTAAACCAATTACTTTTATAGATACTCCGGGACACGAGGCTTTTACAGAGATGCGTGCTAGAGGAGCTAGTATTACTGATATTGTTATTATTATTGTAGCTGCTGATGATGGAGTAATGCCACAGACGAAAGAAGCAATCGATCATGCGAAGGCAGCAGGTGTTCCTATTGTAGTTGCAGTTAATAAGATTGATAAACCAAATGCTAATCCAGAGAGAGTTCTTACTGAGATGAGTCAAAATGGTATTACACCTGATACTTGGGGTGGAGATACTTTATTTGTTAATATTTCTGCTAAAACGGGGCAGGGAATAGATGAGTTGTTGGATAATTTGTTATTAATTAGTGAGATGCAGGAACTTAAGGCTAATCCTAATAGATATGCTTCAGGTACTGTTATTGAGTCTAGAATGGATAAATATGCTGGAGTTGTGTGTACAATATTGATTCAAAATGGTACTTTAAGATTAGGAGATGCGATTGTTGTAGGTAACTATGCTGGTAAGGTTCGTACTCTTAAAAATGATAAAGGGGAAGATTTGGTAGAAGCTGGACCTTCAATGCCAATATCTATTACTGGTCTTAGTGAATGCCCTTCAGCAGGGGATAAGTTTATGGCTTTTGAAAATGAGAGGAAGGCTAAAGATATTGCTAATGAAAGAGTACAACTTGCTAAGAAGAGAAATATGAGTTCTAATACTTCAGTTTCTTTGGATGATTTGTTTAATAGAATTGAAGCTGGAGAGAAAGAAGTTAATGTTATTTTAAAAGCTGATGTTAGAGGTAGTGAGGAGGCAGTTAAGAACTCTTTACTTAAACTTGATGTTGAGGGAATAAAAATTAATGTTATTAGAAGTAGTGTTGGAGCAATAAGTGAGAGTGATGTTGTTTTAGCAGCAGCTTCGAATGCTTTAATTATAGGATTTAATGTTAGACCTAATAATAAGATAGCTACTTATGCTAAAGAGAAAGGGGTCGATATTAGATTATATAATATTATATATAAGGTTGTAGAGGAAATGGAAGCTGCTTTAAAAGGAAAGTTGGAACCTGTTTATGAAGAGAAGGTACTTGGACAGGCTGAGGTTAGAAAATTGTTTAAGTTTTCTAAGGTTGGTACGATTGCTGGTAGTTATGTTACTGATGGAATTATTAAAAGAGATGCAAAGGCTAGAATATTACGTGATGGTATAATTATATATGATGGTAGTATTGGTTCTGTTGCTAGAGAAAAGGATCAGGTTAAAGAGGTTAAACAGGGACTTGAATGTGGAATTACAATTGATGGCTTTAATGATATTAAAGAGGGAGATATTATTGAGGATTATGAAATTGTGGAAATTAAGAGGTAATAGTTATGGAGTTATATAATTCATATAAATATTGTAAATTATTTGGTGATACGACTAGAGCAAGTAGATATTTTAATGAGAAACTTGCTTTAAATAGAGAGAGTAGTAATAATATTAATAGAATGAATAAACATAATAGTTATAGAAATGGATTTCTATTTGCAGGAAAAATGGTTGATATTACTAATGATGATAATTTTATGGATAGAGAATTTGTTCGTGGATATTTACAAGGGGTAGTTATTTTTAGAAAGTTTATAACTGAAGAACGTTATAATAGTGATAAGGAAGAGTTTAGAAATTATACTTTTGATCAATTATTTGGAATTAATATGGTTGATAAAAATAATAAGAGCAATCAGAAGGAAATTGGATATAAGTGTGGAATTCTTGGTTATAATTTAGATGAAATTAAGGAAATGCATAATAATATTGATAGTGAGGTATATGGTTCTGGTAGTTTTGCAATTGGATATACGCAGGGATTGTTTACTTTGGGATATCTTTATGGATTTATGAGAGATGGTTTAAAGTTTGTATTTGATCAAGAGAGACCTCCGGCTGATTGGCTTCGTGGTAATAAGTATTTTCTAAATGGAATTGAATATGCAGGAAGTGTAGTTAATCAGTTAAATGCTGATGAAAAAAAGCATTCAAGATAAAGGATGAAAGAGGTGAATTATGAGTTTTGATGAATTAAGAATGAAAGAGAAATTAAATGGTAAAGGTATAGCTACAAGAATTGCTGTACGTCGAATGAATGAAAAGAATTATCTACAATGGATGGCTAGTAAGAGATATCCTTCATACAATGAGACTTCTACAAAGGATCAGGATATTGTTCTTGGGAAAAAATTCTTTGATGAGGGTTTTAGGCTTACTGATGAGGAACTTGCCAAGGAGAGATATTACTTTGCAATTGGGTATAAGGTTGCTGAGAGAATAGCTTATGGTTTGAAATTACTTGAGGAGAAAAAGGTTAGAGAAAGTAAGAGTGAGATAACTCCGGAAGAAGCTGTTGATAAAATTTATGATATAGTAACTAAAAAACGTAGATAGGGCGGATATTATGAGTATAAAGATGGAAAGACTTAATAATACTTTTGTAGAGAAGATTAGTGAGATATTACATAATGATATTAAGGATAAGGATGTTAAGTTTGTAACTATTACTGAGGTTAGAATTACTAATGATTTATCTTTTGCAAAGGTATATTTTACTAGTAATGAAGAGAATAGAGGGCAAGTTACTGAAGCTCTTAATAAGGCTAGTGGTTTTATTAGGAGTAGACTTTGTGAAAAGGTTCAGTTAAGAAAGATGCCGGAAATTCATTTTGTGTATGATGAATCAGTGGAATATGGGCAAAGAATTGATGATATTATTGAAAGGATTAACCATGAAAAGTAAGATTTGGGAATTAATTAATAATAGTAATTCAATTCTTTTACTTACACATATAAACCCTGATGGAGATGCGATTGGTAGTATAATGGCATTGTATTTAATGTTAAAGGATATTGGTAAGGATGTTAGGGTGTTATTACCTAAATATCCTCCTTTATTTGGTTTTATTCCTTTTATCAACAGTTCTGTTGATAGAGATACTAGAGAATATGATTTAGCTATTGTTGTTGATTGTGCTACGAAAGAGAGAATTGGACAAGTTAATGAGGAGTTTTCAAGATGTAAGAGGACAGTTAATATTGATCATCATTTTGCTAATACTAAGTATGCAGATGTTAATTATGTTGTGGGAAATGATCCAGCTTGTTCGCAGAGTATCTATTATTTATTTAAGGATTGGAATGTTGAGATAAGTAAGGATATTGGTGTAGCTCTTACAGTGGGAGTCTTAACTGATACTGGTGGTTTTAGGAACAATAATGTTAATAAAGAAACTTTTAAGATGATGTTGGAATTAATGGATAAAGTTAATTTGTATGAGTTATATGACATAGTTTTAGCAAGAAGGAGTAGAGCACAATTTGAACTTGCGAAATTGACGATGAATAGATTAGAGTTTTTTGATGAAGGAAAGATTGCTTTTTCTTATATTACAAAGGATGATATGGTAAATACTAAGGCTTTACTTGGTGATCACGAGGGATTAGTAGATATTGGAAGAAATATTTCTGGTGTAGAGGTATCAATATTTGTAAGAGAAGATGATGGTTATAGAATTTCATTTAGATCTAATGGATTAGTGAAGGTTAATGAAATAGCTATGATATTTGGTGGTAATGGGCATGAATTTGCGGCAGGGGCTTTAATTAATTTAGATTTTTTAGAGATGAAAAAGAGATTAATTGAGGAAAGTATAAAGGTAATTAATAGATGATAGATGGTATTATTGTTGTTAATAAGGAAATTGGATATACGAGTAGAGATATTGTTAATATTGTTTGTAAGAAATTTAATACGAAGAAGGTTGGACATACGGGAACTTTAGATCCTTTAGCTAGTGGAGTTTTAGTTTTATGTATGGGTAGAGCATTAAAAATGAGTGAACTTTTAACTAGTAATAATAAAGAATATATAGCGGGAATTACTTTGGGAATAAGTACTGATACGATAGATATGGATGGCAAGATAACTGATGAATGTGATGTTGATTATACGGATGGGGAAATTATTACAGCCGTTAATTCTTTTTTAGGAACTTATTTGCAAGAGGTTCCTAAGTATTCGGCAATTAAGATTAATGGTAGAAAACTATATGATTATGCGAGGAGTAATGTAGAGGTTAACTTGCCAAGGAGAGAAGTTACAATTAATAAGATTATGCTATGTAGTGATATTAAGAGATGTGAGGGAAAGATTTCTTTTAATATTAAATGTAATGTTAGTAAAGGGACTTATATTAGAAGTTTGGTAAGAGATATTGGAGAGAAATTAGGTTGCCCGGCAGTTATGAATAGTCTGGTTAGAACTAAACAAGGATGTTTTTTAATAGAAGATGCGAATACTTTAGAAGATATTTTAAATGATCGGGGAAAAGTTATTGATATATTAGATGCTTTTAAAGAGATAAAGAGAATTATTGTGCAAGATGAGATGGCTTTTAAGATTAAGAATGGTGTAGCAATTAGAGGTTTATTTAAAGAAGAAATGGCTTTTATTTTAGATAATGATAAAAAGTTGTTAGCTTTATATAAAAATAATGAGGGAATTTGTAGAGCTTATAAAATGTTTTTATAGGTTCTTTTTTATTTATTATTGTTAAACTACTGTAAAGTTATATTTTTAAAGGAAAATAATGTACTTATTTAAGTAAATTTGCTATAATTATGGTGTGTTACTCGAGGTGAATATATGAAATTAACAAGAGATATTGTTGAGAAAATATCAAGTATTAAAAATGAACCAGAATGGATGAGAGATTTTAGGGTTAATTCTTTTCTATACTTTGATAAGGCTAAAGATCCGGATTGGGGGCCTAAAATTGAAGTTGACTTTGATAAAATTACTTACTATAAGGAGAGAACTCAGGAACTTACGAATGATTGGGAAAAGATTAATTGTGCTATTAGAAATGAATTTAGAGATTTAGGAGTAATTGATGCGGAAAATAAATATTTAGATGGAATTGGGGCACAATATGATAGTGAAGTAATTTATCATAATATGATTAAGGAATTGGAAAAGAAGAATGTTATTTTTATGGATACGGATAGTGCTTTAAAGAAATATCCAGAATTATTTAAAAAGTATTTTAATAATTTAGTTTTATATGATGAGAATAAGTATACAGCTTTAAATGGGGCTGTTTGGAGTGGGGGCACTTTTATCTATATTCCTAAAAATACAAAGTTAGATAGACCTCTTCAGAGTTATTTTAGAATTAATAGTAAGAATATGGGACAATTTGAAAGAACTTTGATTATTGTGGATGATGATAGTGAACTGCATTATATTGAAGGTTGTACTGCACCAACTTATACGGAAGATGCTTTACATGCAGCTGTGGTGGAAATATATGTTGGTAAGAGATCTAAGTGTAGATATACGACTATTCAGAATTGGTCAAATGATGTATATAATCTTGTTACTAAAAGGGCTATTGTGGATGAAGATGGACTGATGGAATGGATTGATGGTAATATTGGTTCTAAAACTAATATGAAGTATCCTTGTTGTATTCTTAATGGGAAGAGAGCAAGGGGAAATTGTATTACAATAGCAGCGGCTTCTGCAGGACAGATACAGGATTCTGGGGCTAAGATGATTCATTTAGCTCCATATACGAAGAGTAATATTGTATCAAAGTCTATTGCTTCGAATGGAGGTAATGCTACTTATAGAGGTACTGTTAGAATTAGTAAAGAGGCTATTCATTCAGTTAGTAATGTTAAATGTGATACGATTATTTTGGATGAAAAATCAAAAAGTGATACGATTCCTAAAAATATGGTTTTAAATGATAGTTCTTATTTAGAGCATGAGGCTACTGTAGCTAAAATTGAAGAGGATAAGTTATTTTATTTAATGAGTAGAGGAATAGGTGAGGATACAGCGAAAGAGTTAATTATTTTAGGTTTTGTTAATGCTTTTAGAGATGAACTACCTATGGAGTATGCAGTTGAGCTTAATAGATTGTTAGCTGATAATATAAACAAATAATTATATGGAGGTGAATATGAAGAAGGTTTTAATTGGACTTTTATGTTTGTTTATGATTTTTTGTGGATATATTCTTTATAACACATATCGTGATAAGGGTATTCCTAAATTGAAAATTGAAGAAGAGCGAGTTGAGATTGATGAAATTTATGTATATGGAACTCATCTTAATTTACATAGTAATAGAAATATTGATGAGAATGTAGATTTGGTTTTATATAATGGGGAATTTATATCAATTGGACTTAATAAGATAAACGAGGGATTTAATTTATCTAACTATATTAATGAGGGATATGATTTAGAGACAATTCCAAGAGGTAATTATTACTTGTTTTTAAGAAACAAAGAAACAGATCAAGATGGAAAGGAATTATATAAATACTATGCTTTAAATAATAGTAGTAATTATAAAGAAACGATTTATTATACTTTTAGTAATGTTAATAATAAAATTGTAATTAATAGTGAAGATAGTTATCCGACAATGATGGTTAGTGTGGCGGAGAATACAGATAGTAATGTATATGATATAGTTATTGATCCTGGTCACGGAGGAATGGATGGAGGAGCTAATAGATATGGTTCTAAAGAATCTGATTTTACAATGGATTTAGCGGTAAAGGTAAAGAAATTGTTAGAGGATAAAGGCTTTAAAGTTAAGTTAACGCATGAACCTGGGCAATTAACTAAAAATGATAAGTTAAATGAATATGGAGTACATGGAAGAGCAGTTGTTCCTTATGAAGTACACGCTAAATATTTATTTTCACTACATATGAATAGTAGTGCGGCAGCTTCGGTTAATGGTCTAGAAATATATACGGCAAGTGATATTAATTTTGATTTTGCTAAGAAACTAGGAGAAAGTATTACTTCTAATACAGGATTAAAGTATTCAGGAAATAGAATT
>OIYV01000379.1_pt1 | contig 26877 bp, 21 predicted proteins | sample 1588251 | NCBI WGS metagenome assembly OIYV01 (sample SAMN03283282) | human gut metagenome | biome: human-associated habitat; material: feces | host: Homo sapiens | place: Peru | collected 2012
GAGAAGGTCGAGGAGAAGAAGGACGCCGCGACCGATAGCGCCGTGAAGGCCGAGGACAAGAAGACCGATGCGGCAAAGCCGTCCACGGGCTCCGGCTCCGCGCCGTCAAAATCTGACTCCAAGCCCTCTTCCGGCTCCTCCAGCAAGCCGTCCCATGAGCATACGTGGCAGGCGCAGTACCGCAACGACCCCGTATACGAGACCCGCACTCGAACTGTTGTAGACCAGGACGCATGGGACGAGCAGGTTTGCGTCGGCTCACACATTGTCTTTTCTGATGGGGCCATATTCTACGACGCTGCCGCAGCGGCAAACTATCAGGAATCGAAGGCAATGGCTGGAACCCCTGTTTCTTACTATACGGTTGATGACTACAAAACCGTTCATCATGAAGCAGTGACGCATCAGGAGACATATCAGGTGCAGACTGGAACCAAGCAGGTCCTCACCGGCTACCGTTGCTCCGGTTGCGGTGCCACGAAATAGGACCAAAGAGGATAGATGGACTGGCTTCATGGAACCAGGTGTGAATTGGCTCCACGCCATTTCGCTCTTCGGTCGATTCAGCTTCGCCCTGCTCCTGATAATACGACCAGATCACTTCGGGAAGAGGACATGTCTTTATAGGGGAGTCGGGCTGCTCTCGCTGCTTGGTGCGCTCCTGCGCCTGGCTCGCGATATCCTGCCATACCTAGTCGGCCTGACATAGGCTCTCCTAGCCCAGTTCGCATTTTTCACATCTGTCTTAATGGGAAAAGATGCGTCTGTATCCGAAGCTCCCTATCACGAGGTGATGTATATGGCTCAGGTCTCGCCAGAAATACGAGCTGAGGAATCAGTAAGGGTGGCCAAGGCGCCTTTCGAAAGTGGTCTTTCCCTCCCAAAGACGGCGGGCAGCGTATATTGCCAGGGTGCGGAATTGGATGAATCGCCGACCGACATCCCTCTTCACCGCGACTACCCCTATTCAGAGAGCGTTCGACTGGCTATGCGTCATGCCGAAGTTCAGGAATACGGGCTGACCGAAGACGATTCTGGGGATGACCCGCTTAGGATACCGGACGATATACTTGCTGAAATGGGCATCAGCCCGGATGAGGTAGGGCAATGAGTCGCTTTCTGGGGAGCGCTCACGGTATCACAAGAGCAGATCATCCCGGTTAGGATGAAACTGCCTTTCGTTTCCCTGCGACATGCGCAGACGGGAAATCCGCTAAACGCTGTCAGGAAAGAAGGGCCCGCTCGAATGAGCGGGCCCTTCTGCTTTATCGCGGATATGCGTTAGATCTTGCGCTTGCGGGAGATCAGGAAGATTGCGGCGATGCAGGCCGCCACTCCGGCGGCGATCGCCAGATAGAGGACCCAGTTGCCTGTCTGCTCGAGGTTCTTGCCCTCGGGGGTGTTCTCGATATCGATGGTCTGGTCGGTGTCCTGGAGGTCGGTTTCCTTAGAGATCTCCTTGCCGTCCGTATCGCGTTGCAGGCTCTCGAATACGACCGCCTGCTGCCCCGCGACGTCGGAGGCCTTGAACACCATGGGAACGTCTACGTCGAGGTCTGAGACGGTAGGGGTGAACCGCACCTGGCCGTTGGCGATGACCTCGTAGGTGCCAAGAGTGGAACCCTTACCGTTCGACTCGGTTCCGGCCGCGGTACTGTCGCCCTCTGCCTTGTCGCTGTTACCGGCAGGCACTAGTTTCACCTGACCGCCACTCAGCTTCGTCACGATGTCGGCCGCATCCTGCGTCGCGCCCGGAACGGTGAGCGTGTAGGTCCCGTCATCATTCTTGGTGAGTTTTGCGCCCTTGGGGATATTGACGAATGAGCCCGTTCCCGTGACGTCGACAAGGGCCTTGGAGAGGCCGCTATTGGATTCTGCCGTATCGGAGCCCTTCTGGATGCCGTTGCCGGCAAGGTTCGAGGTGTCCTTCACGTCCGTGAGCGTGAGCTGCGTACCGTCTGCCTTCTTGTTAATCGAGGCCGTGAGGGTGTAGCTCTGGCCGGGGCGCAGGCCCTTGAGGTGGACGGTGTCGACGATTGCGACCTCGTCCTCGGGCTTCACCACCTTGCTGCCCTGGATTGTTGCCGCAGTGGTCTTGAGACTCGGGGAGATCTCGACCGTCTGGTCCTTGTCGGCCGGGTCCTCGTGCGAGCCGATAAGGGTTCCGTCGACGAACAGCTTCTCGAATACTACGGTCCTCGCGCCGCCAAGCTCGCTCGCATCGAAGGTAAAGGTCACATCCTGGGTTCCGTCCTGGGCCTGCGGCGTGAACTTGGCCGAGGCGGCGATCTCCTTGCTGTCTGCGTCCTTCAGCGCCTCGCCGGTCTCGGCGTCCATGAGGGTGCCCTGGAGTTCGTATTCGGTGCCCGGGACGAGTCCGGTGTACTTGACGGTGTCGACGATTGTGGCCTTGCCGTCGGCGGTGACTTCCTTTTCCCCGTCGGCGCCATCGGCTGCCGACGTCTTGATCTCGGGCGGGACGACCTCGACGGTCTGCCCCTCGTCGGTCAGGTCCTCGTGACGTGCGATTACGTTGCCGTCCGCCTCGAGCTTCTCGAACACGACGAGCTTCTTGTTGGAAAGGGTCGAGGTGTCAACCGAGAACGTGACCTTGACCTTGCCCTCGTTGTCCTCGGGCTCGAAGGTCGTGGATGCCGTTACGGTGTTGCCCTCTGCATCCTTAAGGGGCTCGCCGGTCGCTGCGTCCATCATTGTTCCGGTAACAGTGTACTCACGGCCCGTGGCGAGGTTCTTGTAGGAGACTTCGTCCTCGACGGTCACGGCCTTGCCGACGCCGATGGACTTGTCGCCGTCTGCCGCATCGGTCGCGGTTGTGCCGATCTCGACGGGCAGGAACTCGACCGTCTGGTCCTCGTCCTCGGGGTCCTCATGCGTTGCCTGGACCTTTCCGTCCAGGCAGAGGCGCTCGAAGACGACGGCCTTATGGCCCCCGAGAAGCGTGGCGTCGAACTTGAACTTGACCTTCTGCTTGCCGCTGGATGCCTTCGGGGTGAACTTTGCCGTGGCGGTGATCTCCTTGCCTTCCGTGTCCTTCAGGGCCTCTCCGGTCTCGGCGTCCATGAGGGCGCCCTTGAGTTCGTACTCGGTGCCCTTCTTAAGGCCCTTATAGGAGACGGTATCTACGATCTCGGCCTGGTTCGAGGCCAGGAGCTTATGGTCCCCGTCTGCTCCGTCGGTGGCGGTCGTGCCGATCTCGATGGGGTTGTCGTCAACCGTGCCGCGATCGATCGTGTAGGCGTCGCGGCTCACGGTCACCTCGAACTTGACGATGTTGAGGCTGTCGTTAGCAGAGCAGCGGAGCTCCTCGAAGGTGTAGGTGTCATACGGCAGCGCGCCCCTCGCATCGTCTGCCGCGGTCTGGGCGTCCTTCGAGCCTGAGAACCACAGGCCGTTGTCAATCGAGAGCTTCGACTCATCGACGGTGCCGTCGGCGTTCAGGGCGGCGTCATTGCCGTTGGTGTTCTGTGTATGCGGGCAGGCGGATGCCTCGGTCGTAAGGATGCCGTTCACGTCGGTGATCGCGATGTGGCTCTCGCCCGTGGTCTTGGACGTGATCTTGAACGGGACGCCGGTAAGTCCGGTCATATCCTCGCCGTGGACCTTGTTGAAGGCGATGTCCCCGCGCTTCACTTGCTCGCGCACGGTGGGGGCGTCCTCGCTGGGCTCAACGAAGGTCGATACGAATTCGGACGAGGTGTTCGAGGTGATCTGCTGAAGGTGGACGGTGCTGTCGCTCAGCAGGTAACCGGCCGGGGCCTTCGTCTCCTGGACCGTCACAGTGCCAAGGGGAAGTGTATTTACTTTCCCGTCAGCGGTTTTGTAAAAGCTATCGCCAGATACTACATATTTTTCAGGCTCTGTACTTGCGCGCAAAAGACTTGTGTAGCCGTTTTCGTTCGTTTTCAGAACCCAGGTTCTCGTGGCCTTCTCGGGTAGGTTCTCCTGGGTGTAGAAGCCGTCGTAGTACTTGACGGTGAACTCCGCGCCCGCGAGCGTGCCGGCACCGAGCGGGGAGGCCTTGCCCGTCTCGGCATCGACCTTGGCTACCAGCATGTCGGCGGGGTCGTTCTGGGGCGTGTCGGTAACGTTCACGGTGGCCGTCTGTCCGCCCGACACATTCACCTGGTGGATCCCCTCATCGAGCGCATAGGACTTGCCGGCCTTGGTTTCCTTGACGTAGTAGGTGCCCGGGGCGATATCGATTACGTTCGAGTCGCCGGAGGCGTTGCAGGTGAGCGTTCCCACCTGCCGCGTGCAACCGGAGTCGGAATAGACGCCGTAGGTCGCGCCCTCAAGCGAATAGCACGGGTTGTTGTCGGAGATGCCGGGGTTGGAGCTCGCCTTCTTGAGCTTCAGCTTGCCCTTGTTATGGAAGGTCATCAGGCACTGGGTACCGGTTCCGTAGTTGACAAGGTAGATCGTGTCCTTGAAGGACTGGGGTGCGGGTCCCGGCAGGTTCTTGTCAAGATTTGCAAGGAATGTGCCCGCGTTGATATTGCCGTTGTAGTAGAGAATGGTCTTGTAGCACCAGTTGCGGAACGCGGCGGTCGTGCCCTGCATGCCGTACTGGCTGGAGCTCTTGGAAAGTGCCGAGAGGGCGATGTGCTGGATGGCGAGCATCTTGCTGTAGTCCAGCGGCGTGCCGTCGTACCAGTTGAAGCTCCAAAGGCCTTTCGCTTTCGCCTCCTCGAAGCCTGGCCCCGTGGGACCGTAGTAGAGGACCCTCGCCATACCGTCGAGGCGGTCTATCTTGGTCTGCTCGCCGCCCCCTCCCGTGTAGCATTTTGACCAGTCGCTTTCGATCGGAAGCTGAGCCTGGGCCGTCGAGGCGTCGAGCGGATGGCGCTTGGCCGGGTCGAGACAGATTGCCGGTGTGCCCTCCGAGGTCGTCGAGTTGTACATATAGAAACCGCCGTAGTTCACGCGCTCACCGCGCGTGATCGCCTCAGACGATGCGGCATATGCTACGGTCGGCGCCGGCACGATGGAGAGCACCTGGCTCGCAATGAGCACCGCACCGGTGCCGATAGCCGCGCCTTTCTTGAGACGGGCGCCGATGCGGCGGAAGAGCCTGCCGGCGCACTCCTTCATCTTTCCTCCAGGTCGCATGAATGCTCCATTCTCTCGGTTACCGGAGAGGGGACGCGAGTTTTGGACTGCGTTTATGGGTATGCGTCCCCATGGTCTAACGTACCGCCGGCATCGACGCTATGCCTGCCGATTTGGTGCCACAAGGTGACAGTTTGCGCCTGCGGTATTTATTAGACCTATCGTTTTCACGCTACCGTATGAGGTATCCCAGTCGCCCGCTCGGAACAAGTGTTCAGGGGAATTCGGATCCGGTGAGGCTGCTTGTAGCAAACTGAACACTACAGATTTCCGGTCGACCTTTTGACGACGCGAACACAATGGCGCGCATGCGCCCTCGTCAGCGAGTTACCGGAGGAAATTATATGTTTGAAACTAATCTCAACATGGGCGCCGATCAAGTGCGTCGCGAGATGACGGTCCGCGAATTCCTCGAGAGCGCCACCGCGGTGGGGGAGCTGGTCGTTGTCACGTGCGGGGGATGGCCCGTCTGCACCGTGCATATCGACAATGAGGACAGCTTTCGCATGCCCGCCGATATCGCACATCGGAAGGTACTGAATTCTAGATTCGGATCGATTAAGGTCACAACTTGTGAACCGTTGCCCATGGACGTCCCCGTCCGCTTTGTCGACTGCTAAGACGAGCGACAGGATTGAAGAATTCTTCTGGAACCAAGGTATGGGATGACAGGGTGGAGATATAGGCGTTTGTATAGCGTAAACACTGCGACCAAGCGTTCATTAACGCATAGTAGAGGGCCGCTCGATAAGAGCGGCCCGACGAACGTCTGAAGCTAGATCCGACGAGTGTGGACAGTCTTATTATCAGAACTGGTTGTAGTTCTGTTCTTATTAGCGGTGGCAAGATTGTATTTCAGGGATTTCGTGGATGGACCGACGAAGCCGGCGTCCTCATCGAAATTCGGCCTCTCTACACCAAGCTCACCAAGAAGGTTGTCCGAAAGTGACCGTTCGGTGAGGATTGGCGCTACCGTGGAAGCGAAATCAACCTGCATATCCTCAGCGTAAGTCAGAAGTGGGACGGCTTTTCCCGCCCTGAACTCATCTAGAGAGTCGTAGTAGGCATCCTTTGAGACGTCCGTCACGATAAACGGAACGAGCCCGGCGCGTAGGCACTCTCTGAAGGCAATTGCCCTTCCGACCCTGCCGTTGCCGTCCGGGAAGGGGTGGATCGTCTCGAACCGCACGTGGAACCTGACGATATTCTCCAGGGATGGCTGATACTTGTTGTATTCGGAGACAAGGCGGTCAATCAGCGCGGGGACCTCCTCCGGTCGCGCCGTGATGACGCTTCCCACTCCGTTCCCCAAGACCTTCCATTGGCCGGGTACGTCCATCACTCCGTCCATGAGTTGCAGGTGGATCTCCTTTATGAGTTCGGGAGTGAGCTCCCTATCCAACGAATCGAAAAGGAAATCGAACATTTTCGTGTGGTTTGCTGTCTCGCGGACATTTCCCGGGGTGGTAGAGTCCGCGAGAACGGTGTCCCTCGTTTCGAAAATCGTCCTCGTCTGCCATTCTGTGAGCGAGCTGCCCTCGATCCGCTCATGGTTGTACACGAAAGAGACGATCGATGTCTCATATACGCCGTTCGGGACGGAGCGCTCGCGCTCGAACCCGACCTGATCGATATAGCTGTGAACGAAATGCCGCTGCAGCTCCGGGCTCAGGGGTCTATTCGCATGCGGGCCATCGGCGGGTTTCCCATCTTTATTTGCCCCGGTCAGCAAACTGAATAATCTGTTCAACATATATCTGTATGCTCCGATAGACGTGCCGATTCCTGACGGCATTTTACCCAGGATAGCAGCCACCCATGACTGGTTCTGTCACCCCGTGGCACCAAACCGCCCGGCACCATGCGGGTTGTCGTTTTACGCTTTTGATGGGGCCGAATGCCCACGGGCGACCATGGGCTTGTGGCGGGCTGGTCGCCACAGGGCCCCGAGTAATAGATGGCAACCGTAGTTCCTTGGAGGATATCGAGTGCTGGATAACCTTTCTCTTATGGGGCCGGATGAGGAGGAGCTCTCCCTCTCGGCGCTGGTGTCTTCAGCGACCCTTCTGCCTTCCTGCGCCTTCTCCGCATATTCCATCATCGTCAACATCGCGCCCGCGATGGGCGGGCGCGCCGTCCTTTTCTATCTGACGCGTGGCTCCATCGAGGGCATCTGGATCCCCGTGGCGATATTCATCTTCGCCCTCATAGCGCGCAAGGTCGATGACTGGCGATTCTACGCGCTCACCGCCGTGTTCGGCCTTGCGGCCTGCGCACTCGCCGTGCTGAGGCTCGACCTGTGCCATGCGGGGGTCTATCTGGCCGTTCTGGCCTGCTGCGGTCTATCCGCTGTCAAATCGAGGGAGTACTGAGATGGGTTCCTGGGGAAAGGCGACCACTGGTTCAGCCGGTAAAACTGCAACCGATACCCGACTTGCAGGGGATAGTGCACGGCACCATGGCGACGGGTCCGAGGCGGGGTTATTCACGCCGGTCTCGCGTCGCGGTTTCCTAGCGGCCCTCGCTATCGCCGCCGGCCTCGGCCTGATGGGCGCGAGCGATGCACTCGCCTATGCGGCCGTCGACTTCGGGCCAGGTGCAGGCTATATCGGACCCAGCAAGGAAAGTGGTGACCTGACGCATCCGGATCGGACCCGAGGCGTCAACGATCGCTGGTTCGGCTATGCCAACAACTGGGATCTGTGGAATATCTACAATGACTACAGCCACCGCCTCGGCTACGCCTTCGCGATGGTATTCGAGTGCGATTGGTCTGACGAGCTCTATGACCACATCGTTTTCCGTCCGTTCTACTACTGCACCTCCTACTGCGCGACCAATCCCTGGAAGGGATATTGGCTGGGACGCGATGACGGCGATGACAACAAGGGCACGTGCTATATCGACGGCGTGCCAGTCGGCAACTTCGTCGGCAACCTCATCAACGACGGCTCCGAGGGCGAGGACCGCCATCTGAATGCCTATGGATGGCTCTACCACGGGTTCTATGAGGGTCCCGGATGGTCAACATTTCTGAGGCGCAGGCAGGCAAAGACCGGCCACAACGTCTATGCGCATATCGATATCTTCAATTGCTGGAAGAACAACGTCAGGCCCTCATCCGCCGTAGTCTCCTCACAGAATGCCCCGATGAACAAGGATATGTCCGTCCAGACCGATAAGATATATATCGACAACGACCTGTCGCTCATGGGCGGCATCTTCAAGATCATCCCCGTCACGGCGCCGAACCTGAGGGTCGACCTCGTCCAGGGATATTATGAGAACAACGTCCCCGTCGCCCGCTACGAGAACGGTCGGGCGACCTGCCTTTACCATGACTATGACGGAGTCAATCAGAACTGGATGTTCTGGCCGAATAAATCCGATGGGCTGGGATGCTTCACCTTCTGCATCGCCAACATGATCGGCCCCGGTCTCGATCGAGGCTTGGATAACTATGACCACACCTCTCCTACCATGGAGCGGGGTTACGCAAAAATCTTGCGTAACCCAGAATCGACCAACCTCACGAATTCCTGGTGGGTCCACCATGAGCCCGCGGTCACGAACGAGACGGACCACAAATGCTGGTTCATCACCTCCGATGCGGACGGGCAGAGGCTCGATACCTGGGGCGTTACCAGTGACGACAGCAGCACCTGCGTCGCCGTGTCTAATCCGGCGTGCCCGGGACTCTGGGCGACCCAGGTAAACGCCCAATGGGATCTCGAGGAGGTCGTCTGCCACGGAGACGTCGGGCTATCCAAAGCCGAGGCCCAGGCCGGCGACAGCCTGAAGATTCTGGGGTGGCACAACAAGTTCAAGGACGAATCGAAGAGCATCAAGCCGGCGGGATATGTCCTGGGGGCAAAAAACGAGAGCGAACTGCCCGTCTACCCGATTTTCCGCCTGTACATGACGGACTCGGAGGCGGCGGTCGCAAGCGATGACGCCGCGATCATGGCATCCTGCCGAGTCGCGACATGGGGAGGCCAGCAGGCCGAGGCCTACTCGCACCGCCATATCGGGTGGCCCCATGGGGGGCATTCCATCTTCAGCCTCGAGATGCGTCTTCAGGATTCGAAATACAAGGGATCGATTCACTATGCGGCGCAGCGCTTCACCGGCGGCGAATGGGATGAGGGCGCCGACGGGGTCAAGGTGTGCTCAAATGGGGACTATGATACCGAGATAATCAGCCGCGTTAAGGTGTGGCTGACCGGAGACATCGCAGATGAGTACGACCTCGTGGTCAGGACCAAGCTGCTCGGCGGCACCTGCGCGTGGAGCGACCCGGTGTACGTCCACAACTCAAAAGACGAGCCCTTGACGCTCGAGACGGCACCGGCATGCGGTCCCGAGCCGGACGGGAGCTCCGATACCAAGATCTCGGGCATGAACGTCCACCTTATCCGCAAGCCGACGGGCGCGCGCGTGGTGCGGGAGTTCAGTGCCGAGGAGAAGGTCGAGGTGACCGAGGAGTTCGGTTCCGGGTGCCTTTACGCCGCCGCCATGTTGGCGCTGCGGCTTCCTTCCGGGAACACCGACCGCATATGGACGGACCGCTATCGCGGCACCGTAATATCCAAGCCCTGCCTCATCGAGTCGGCACGCGTCGAGTACTATGCGGACGGCATCGATGAAAGGCATCGCGTATATATCGATAAGAACGTCCATCCCGGCGATCGTTACGCGCCCATCGGGGCAGCGCTGGAAGGTGCCGGGAAAAGGCCCTGCAACCTCCATGCGCACTACGGCGAGGACGCGGCCACCGGATTCACGGGCTGGTTCAAGGACGCCGCCCTGCGCGACCCAGCCGACTCCCTCGAGATTCCCAGGAAGAGCGCATTGAAGCTATACGGGCGCAACCGCTGCACGTTGCGTATCGAGTATGCGGAAGGCTCGCTTGAGCCCGAAGCCGGGACCGTCTACCGCAAGAAGCCGAGCGATGGCGCGGATGCGGTTGACGGGGCGCTCGGGCTACCCGACTTCACCGGGCACGCCGAGAGGCACAGGCTCGACGAGATCGACCTGCCGGCGATCGGTGATTGCGGCGTGGGGCATACCGCCTTTTACCGCGGCGAGTCCGTGACGCTCGCCGGCTACGAGGACGTCTTCGCCAAGCGCGAGGACGGGACGTGGCGTCGCCTTGTCTTCAAGGGCTACATGCCCGACAGGGCGGGGGGGGGGGACGCCTCTCTCGACAATCAAGATGGAACGCGACACGACCGTCTACGCCCTGTGGGCGTATGCCGAGTCGGACGGCGTCGCCACGGCAAAGAACTAACGACGGCTCGGGACGGAGGTGCGGCCTCCGTCCCGAGCCCGCGCATGTCCCTGGCGGGAGGTGTGCGTAGATGAGGCTCGACAAGCAAGATGGCGGGAAGAGCGAGGGTTCATCCTTAGGGGATACCCCCATTACGAGACGAGGGCTGTTCGCAGCCCTGGCGGTTGCGGCAGGGCTCGGCCTGCTCGGAGCCGACACGGCGCTCGGGTGGAACTATTGGGGGCAGAATGCCGCTATCGGGCAGGGTGCCTGGGACGCCTATGGGATGCTCAACGGCAAGATCAACTGCTGCAGGGGCAGGTCGAATCCCATAAACCAATGCATGGGCTGGGCAAACGGATGGACCGAGTGGTACGCCTTCCGCTACGCCTACGTCCAGATCCTTCGTTATGCCCTGAACCTCCAGGTTGAATGCGACTACGAGAACGAGCTGTGGTTTCACCTCTCCTTCTATCCATTGACCGCCTGCGGGGATGACAACTACAACCCCAGGGGCCACCGCCTGTGGTTCGCGGCAGACCATGATAACCTCGGCGCAATCAAGGAGGACGGGCAGGAGAACAATATCGTCACCTTCGACGGCAACCTTACGAACGAGGAGCTTGGGGTCGGCACCGGCCGCCACGATACCGGATGGAAGCACTACCAGTACCATGACACGGGAAAGTGGTACAGGCGCACATCGAGAGATGTGACCCATAGGTGGGCCGCGGACCTGAACATCTTCAACATCTACGTCGAGGGCGTCTCCCATGACGAGAACGTCGCCGCCCTGCACTCCCAGACGGGATGGGTATCCTCCACCGTGGAGCATACCTACCTCACGACGGAGGATATCCAGGGCATCGTGTGCCGTATCCACGCCGCAGACGACGACACGCTCAACTGGGATGTGCGGAACGCTTCGATTTCCGATGCGACGGATATATATCAGCAGGCATATAGCGGTAATTTCAACCAGCTGTTCCTCACCGAATTCACCAAGGTGCGCGATGACACATATCAATCCGACTGGGGACCCGTCCCGGGCTTTCTCACGACCATGCGCCCCGCACATGTGGCCGATGGGTCCCGCGCGGTGAATGCCTCATGGGGCGGGCCATGGGACGGTATGGAATTCAGCCATACCAACTGCACCCAGCCTTTTCAAATCAACAGCGCGGGCGTCGAATCGAGGGCCAGCGCATGGTGGGTCACGAAGAGGTTTTCCGAGGGGGGTGCCCTGTACGGTGACGGCGCGCTGGCCATCATAAGCGACGCCTCGGGCCTATGCGTGAACAGGCCGAACGCGACTGTCGCGAAGCCTTCGAAATTAAACCTCTTCCATAGCGGCTACAAGGACGGGGTGGCGGGCGACCGCGCTTCGGCATGGGTCGTGAAGGAAGTGCGGTTCAAGGGCTCGCTCACGTTGAACGACGGCAAACCCGAGCTGACTCGCGTGGAGCCCGTCACCTGCTCGGACCCGCTTCTCACATGCAGCCCGTGCAGGAACTGGTCGGATCTCAAAAAGGGCAATGGGGGCAATGCACCCACCTTCTTCTCCTATCGCTGGTACCAATCGGAAACCGACGAAGTACCCGACGGCTGCTCAGGCGCCTCTGTTATCGGAACATGCCATCTGTCGAACTTCGGCGACATGCCCGAATGCGCCGCATACCGCCATGTCGGCATGAATATGTCCGAGCTGATGTGCATAGAGGCGCTCTCGCTTCGCCTCAAGGGCTCGCCATGGCAAGGCTCGATCCGCTACAGCATGCTCGCCAAGGGCGGCGGGTGGAGCGATGCCGCGGCCGACGGGAAACCGGTAGGCGAGGGAGGGAAGTCCCTGCGCTGGAGCGCCGTCAAGGTCTGGCTCACCGGCGACGTCTCGCTGCATTTCGACCTAGAGGTCAGGGCGTTCAACTCGAACGTCGGCTGGACGGCGGACTACGTTTCTGGAACGGGGCTCGATGCGCCGACGGTCCATGGAGTAGGCGACCTCACCGCATCGAATGACCTGAGGTGCGTCCAAGTCGACCTGATTCCAAAGCCGGAAGGCGCCCTGGTATTGCGGGATTTTTCGCGTGACGGAAGGATTCTAAACATCACAGATGACGAATTTGCCGATATGCAGGACCGCTATCTTTCCTGTGTCGTCATGCAGGCATTTCCAACGGAATTGCGCAAGGGGGTCAACCATGACTCACCGCTCGTTCACCGGTTCCATGGATTCGTAACTGCCGGGCCCATCCATATCGCAGGGGTAAAGGTCGTCTATCACGCCGACGGAGTGGATGACGAATCGATAGTCTTCACGGAAACGGCCAAACCCGGCCACCACTCGGCCAACGCGGAGGCAACCGCAGCCGCGCTGAAAAGCCGATGCAACCTGAATGACCATTTCGGCGAGGAGCGGAGTACGGGCTTTACGGGCTGGTTTTCCGATACGGGGCTGACAAGTCCCTATGGGGGATCGGAGCTCAAGGCGGGCGAGGAGCTCCACCTTTACGGCCGCAATCGCTGCACGGTCAGGATTGAATATGCGGAAGGCTCGCTGCGTCCCGAGGAGGGGGCCGTGTATCGCACCGCCGCGAGCGACAGCGCTCCGGAGGTGGCGAGTGCCCTAGATCTCCCTGATTACGGCAAGGGGCTTGAGTCCCATTCTCTCGGGGGAATCACGCTGCCGGCCATCGGTGACGATGGCCGCGCCCACAAGGCCGTCTACTGGGGCGAGCGCGTCGCCCTGGCAAAACCTGAAGACGTCTACCGGAAGACATCCGACGGCACCTGGCGCCGGTATGTCCCGATGTGCTGGCTGACTTCAGTGAGCCAGCAGGGCGAATCGATCGGCTCGATTACGGCCAAGCGCGACACCGTCCTGTACATCAAGTGGTCTTTGGCTCAAGCCGACGGCGTCGTCAGCTCGAAATAGGGGTTCCGGCCATAGTGGGCGCGAAAGGATCCAAAGGGCACCGGCTCTGGTGGCTCATTCTGCAGGCTGTCGCCCGCGCAAAAGTGGAACCGGGGGAGCTTCGCGTTCGGCTCCCCCGGTTTTTTCGATCAATAGGTGAAGTAGCCCGGCCGCCTGTTGTGGCTGGGCGTCTTTTTGTCCTCAGCCTTCTTCTCCTCGAGTCTGGCGAGCCCGTCCTTCAATGCCGCGGTGCTAGGCGTATTCTCCGGGGTCTTTTGCCTTAGTGGATAGACTTCGCGCAGGTGTTCCAGTTGGGCGGCATAGCGGACGTTGATGAAGGGCGGGACGCCATCTGTCTCCCTGAACCCATTATGGTCTGCCGCGATCTGGTCGATGAGGTCGCTCGGGTAGGTTTTCGTGGCGCCCGATTCCGTGACCTCGAATTCGGGCCCCTCGTAGGAATCCCATGCGTCGACACGCTCGATGTGGTAGAGATTTTCCGATTTGGAGCGCGATACGACCATCCACTCCTGGGCGTCATCCGAGCGCCATTCGCTCATGCCGCAGGCAAGGAGGATGCGGCCGGAATCGCCGGTCGCGTCGAGGCCATACCCGAGGTCAGGGAAGTGGACCTGGTGGTTGAAGAACAGGCTCCAGTCGGCGCACGACTTGATGGCGGCGACCAACTCAGTCAGCTCGATCGTGGAGAACGAAAGGTTCAGCTTGGATGAGGGATTCTCGCCCCTCCTCGTCAAATAGTAATCGTGCTTCTCGCTAGCCCTGTCCAGATTCAGCCTAATCTTCTCGGCGTCCAGGTCGTTGAGGGAGATAGTCGTCTTGCCCAGGTGCGCCCGCGGAACATCGTCGCCATCGAAGTCGGCATACAGGTCGACGATTATCCTGTCGGACTGCCGGATCTCGTCAGTGAACTCGGCGACGTTGACGAAGGGCAGGACGGTGAACGAATCGGCGTTGCCACCGTTTTTTAAGCGCGATTGCTTACATAGGCTGACGACGGCGTCTCGATATGAGAGTAGCTCCCTCTGCCCCTTGGGTGTAGCCGCCCTGCGAATCTGTTCGACGACCTGCCCAGGTATCTTTCGGGGGTCGGCGAGCAGGTACGGATCGCTGTAGGAGAAGCTCTTGCCGAGTGCAATCTCCTTGTATCCGGTAGTCGTGAACAAGGATTCAAATGCCGCCCTAGGCCAGTTGTCGGGACCTCCGAACATCGCGTTCAGGCGCTTCGAGCAATCGATGAGGGCGAAGTTTAGATATGCCTCCGTCGGCTTTTCACCGTGTGTATAGACCCCGGAAATTCGAGTCATGCGCTCAGCCAGCTCATTGACGACCATGTTCTTGCGGTCACGCGGCCAATCGGCAGGGGAGAGCCAAGTGCCAGCAACGATTTCATCGGGTGTGCCGTAGGGAGCGAAACGGCCCAGGAAGGCACCATCCCGGCCATTTGGGATTAACGGTGTATCTATCTGGCGTGCGACACCGGGTCCCTCCACAACACCGACATCAATCGGATCGGCGCAAAGACGGCAGCTGAGTAAAGCGCCGTCCCTTTTTGCGCAATAGTAGAACAGACCCCGCTCCTCAATGAAGTCAAGGGTCACCTCGCATCCTTCGACCTCTCCGCTCCATACCCTCTCATACATGCCGACCACGACTTTCATTATTCTGCGACTGATCTACCCTTGCATTCTGGTCGAGTTTCGCCAGGCCCTCCTTGAGCGCGGCGGTCCCGGGAACCGTCTTGCTGCGGCCACCCTCAAGGGAGTGCCCCTTGAGTATTCTGTCCGGATCGCACGCATAGCGGGCGTTGACGAACGTTTCCGGTTCGCCCGTCATCATCATCGGCATGGTGCGCATATCCGGTAAATACTCCGATGGGAACGATGCGAAGGCGGCATCCATTTGCCTGCTGCTCTGCTCGGAGCTCATGAGAGCCCTATTGAGAAGTTTTGGAGCTTGGTACAGCTCGACATGGTAGACCCTCTCGGATTTAGACCATGAGACTGCCCTCCATGAGCACTCCCCGTGAGCTATACCGTGACCATCAACGTTGTCATGCTCGTGGATCACCTCTGCACAGATGAGCACCCTGTCCGCGTCGCCGTCTATGTCGACACCGTATTCCCCATCGAGGAACGCGCCCTCCCAGTTCGCGTAGAAAAGGCCGTTAAGGCTGTTTTCGATATAGTCGTGAAGCTCTTCGAGGGGGAGTTTTCCCAAGGCGTGTCCATCGAAAGAGCCGTCCCAGACTTTTAGCACTCCGAGTTGGCTCCTGTACCAACCGGCGGACTTGAGGTCGAGCTGTACGTCGCCCAGGTCCACGGTGCTCATCCCGAACGAGTCGAAGTTGGCGGCAAGCGATAGGGTCACGGTGTCACCTTCGGACAGCTCGCGGATGAACTGCGCCACATCGACACTGGGAATTACGCCGAAGCATCGGTTCTGCCAATCCGGTTCTACAACCAGGCTATCGGAAGTGGCTTTCTGGAAGAGTGCGTACACCGCATCGCGATAGTCCACGACCCTGCCCGCCAATGCACTTCCCTTGCTGATAATGGCGGCAGAGAACTCCGGGGGAAGCATGTGGCCGTCGAGTCCCGCGTCATGGTATTCATTTCCGGGCATGGTTCCGCGGGGGTAATCAAGCAGGGCATCGACAGCGCTCCGTGGCCAGCGGGACGGATCTCCATACATGCTGTTCAGAAGCCTTGAGCACTCCTTGACGGCCGCCCGGTAGGACTTGACCTCATCGCCGGAAGACACGATGTTGAGCATCCTGGTTTCGAGGTCCCCCGCCGTCGCCGCCTTTCGCGCCTCCGGCCAATCCCTGGGGGTACGCCACGTGCCGGCGACTATCTGGTCGGGAGACGAGAAGGGGGCGAATCGACCCTGCATCTCCAGAGGGGGGCCCGGGATAAGTGGCATCCCGCCAAGGTCCAGCACAATTCGGTCGCCCGGCTCATCCATGAATCCGGAGATTACGGGGTCTGCACACTCATGACTCTCGACGGTCTCCCCGTTCAGCGCGCCGGTGCACCGGAACAGCCCGGTGGACTCATCGAATTCAAGGGTGAGGTCCCACTCGGTACCGTCCAGGCCGGGTGCCGCGCCTTCCCACACTTTCTCATACATTGCAGTCTGCCCTTTCTATCGCTAATGCCCGAACTTTGGTCCGCAGCCGTTTGCTCTCGGGTCTTGTTGGCGTCGCGGGACTCCCGCCGCCTCCATTCCTACCCCATGGCCAACCGATTTCCCTGGCACGACCGCGACAGAGCGAAGCTGTTCGCTCTTGAGCTCACGTGCGTTGGCGTAAGCGGCCATGTTGTAGGCGTTTTCCTGGCGCACCATCTCCCGCTCGATTGCTGCGGAAACGAGCGCCCTGTCCGAATACGGGTCGAACGCAGTGGCACAGGAGACGAGCCTCGATAGCGCCGAGGGCCCATCGATAAAGGTCAGGGGGACCGAGTAGCGCTCCCTGCACCACCTGGCCGCGACGGCGCGCGTAAGGCTCTCGCGCCATCCCTCGCCCTCCGCAGCGGTAAATGAGTTGAGTGAGCGGAACCCGTTCTCGCGCATGATGTCATTGAGATCGTCGGTCTCGATATAGCCGTCCTGCCCGGCGATAGGGTCATAGATGTCGTAGGCGTCCCGCAATACCTGCCAGGCGCCATTGCCGATAGGCCAGGCCATCGCGAAATCGGTCGTCGTCCCGTTCATCGCCTGGAACCCGAGGCCATGTACTGTGAAGCTACCGCACCATGTGAGGCCGTAGCGGGTTCCATCGTCCGCACCGGGCCTCACCGACGGGCCGTCATCCATGTCCCTCAGCCAATCAGGAAGCATGCTCAGGTCAAGCTCCTCGGCCATATCTCTCCCTCCGTCCGATCATTCGATGTTCCAATCATCGTTTCGGAGGCAGCCGGGCGGGCGGCTATGAACAAGTGTTCCTAGCCAGGTGTCACCTTATGGCACCAAGTGGGAGAGTGGCGGCGTTTACCGAATTCTATGCTTGAAGCGTATGTTTTCAACGGAAGCGAACGCTATGGATACATCCGATGTCTATACCAAGGTATTCCAGTCGCTCATGCCGCTAATTCAGATTGCCATCGTGCTTTGGGCGGCAGAGACGATTCTGACGATGCTAATAAAGGAGCATCGCAAGTCCAAGAAGAAGAAAGAGCGGGAGAAGCGTCGCCTCGAGTACCAGGACCGGCGTATGGCTAATGACGAGGAACACGCGAAGGTCACGCGCGCGATGCGCTATGACGTGCTGCGTCGAGACGGCTTCAGGTGCGTCAAGTGCGGACGTGGCCGCAAGGATGGCGTGAAGCTCCACGTCGACCATATCAAGCCAGTCTCACGCGGGGGAAAGTCCGTAATGGGCAACCTGCAGACGCTCTGCGAGGACTGCAATTGCGGGAAGGGGAACAAGTACGAGGAGTAGCGAATCTGATAGCAAACCCTCTAAGTATCCTTCTCATCGTTAACCACCGCCACACGGCGAGTGCCGGCTGCATCAAGATGTGAGCCGCGGAATACTTTGCAGTCGGGCTCGGGCTCAAAGCCGCCGTCTTCATAGGGAGCGGCCATGCGCTCGAGGTCGGCATCGGTGAGACCGTGCTTCGCCATAAAATCGTTTACGTTCATACCAATCACCTCTCCAAGCCGAGTTCCCTGAGCGTCTTACCGCTCGGTGGGGTCATCCCGCGTCACAAATCGAAACAATCATCCACGGAATCATCGATGCGCCAAACTCGATGGGCATGTCGTACTAGCCCGATGACCAGAGAGCCTACTGTTCTTCATGCCGCTGCCGCTCGATCCATTTTTGGACGGCGAGGCAGGCGAGGGCATTGGCTAGGCTTGAACTCTTACCGTCCGGCCGGTCGTAGCCGATATGATCGGCCACATCTGTCAGCTCAATGTGTGCGAGGCGATTGTAGCTACGATTCGTCACGCCGAGCCATAGACAATATTCATACATCGTGTCTGTGACCCTGGTACCTGAGACGGGCGCAGCGTCGTTGTGTCCTAGGAACCTCATGACGTGTCGGGCGTTGTAGACGATAACCTCGTCGGCGCCCCAGATGATCTCCCTGATCTTTACCTGGTCGTCGAAAAAGGAGGGGAGGTCTATCTGGTTGTCGGGGGCCACCCCGTTGACCACAGATGCCGCCTGCCACAGCTCCCTGCGACTTGGCCCGTATTTCCCCTCATGGACCACGTTTCCCGCCCAGTCCACGATCGCCATAGCAACGATCTCATCTTCAACGGGGCTGGGCCCAGTCGTTCCGAGGTCCAGGCAGACAACCTTCGGGGCCTGCGCCTCGAAATAGCCCGTCATCATGCCGTCGAGCCGGCGGCGCAGCACCGGATTCTTTCTGAACGAGCGCGCAAGAAGCTCGATCTCGTCGGCCGATCCGGTTACGTGCACGCATGCCATACGCCGTTCCTCTCATTAGTCGGTGATCTCTCCGTTAGCCGCCTCGACTCTATCACAGCGCCGGATAGGCCTTTTGTGACGCCTGCGACCAAGAGGTCATTAAATCTTGTCGAACATATGTTGTACGGCCGCGTACGTAGTGGTCTATCTGCGTTTTTCAATGTCACCATTTGTCACCCCTTGGCACCAAATTACTTTCTGTTGATGCATTTCGCGGGGCAAAATCTTATTTGGGGGTGGAGGTCCATCCCATCGTGTCGACGGGGGCTGAAGACTCGAACCCCCAACCGAAAGGAGTGCATCATGGATTCTGGAACCATGAACGCCATGGCCATGTACCTCATGGCCAAGACCTACAATGTCCGTCGTGCAGCTGACGAGAAGTTCGGTGCCGTGCTCTCCACCGAGATGATCATCCTCATCGGCCTGCTTGCCCTCGCACTTGTCTCCGTGCTTTCGATTTATTCCGGCAAGCTCCGCGATGTCATCACGATGGCGACCAATGTCGTCGGCAAGATCGGCACCAACGGCTACTCGCTCACGTAATATAGCTCGATTTGCCTTCCCCTTTTGGCCCCGTCCCGGAATCAGCCTGGGACGGGGTTTCTTTTCGCCTAGCCCCTTCGTAGCGTTTTCGCTACGGTTGGGCCCTTTGCCCATTCGGCTCGAAGTCGAGATGCCCGGAACCCGGCTTTCCCGCGACAACCGGAATCGTTATCGGGAACGCCCCGACGTCAGTCTATAATTGAATAAAACCCTCCAATGCCGGGAAAGGCCCGGCCTCATGCCTTCTTGCAGAGGGGGAGGGGTAACTGTGAACAGTTTCCAAATGAATAGCGTGAACCTGACCGAGGCCGGCAGCGGCACGGTCGAGCGCTGCCTGGACTCCAGAGGCCAGATGCACGTGCGCAACCAGGTCGGAAAGCTCCGCATCGACTCCGAGACCGGCGCCGCCGAGATGGAGGTGTCGCGCGGTCTCAGCGATGCCGTCTACGTGGATGTGGCGACCGGCGACATGATCCACGAGAACACGGTGGGCAGCATCCGCTTCCGCACCGACTCGACCGGTACCGTCATGGAGCATCTGCTCTAGATGCCTATGGAATGTCGGAATAAAGAAAAAGCCCCATACGGGGCGGCCTGAAAAGGCAGTTTGTGGCTTTTAAGCCGTATTTCGACTTAGGTACTGCGCTTCGAGCAGCAACTCACAATCTCTTTATATCACACAGGAGAACTCATGGCTAGGAAACTTAAAAACATCAACGGTCCGTGGTATGCCGGAATCGACCTCGACGGCACGAGCGTCGGGTTCGTGGCCACAGACGAGTACGGGGAGGTCCTCTACCATAAGGGCCAGCCCGTGATGGGCGCACGCTGCTTCAAGGAGGCGCTCCACGCCTCCGAGGCCCGTATGCCGCGCACGGCGAGGCGCAGGCTCCAGCGCGCACGCGGCAGGGAGCGCGAGATGGAGCGCGTGTTCGCCCCGGCGATCGCGCCCACGGATCCGGATTTCTTCGTCAGGCGCAGGATGTCCTACAAGCTCATGCGCGACGATATCGCGGCAGACCCCGCCGCCGCCGCATGGCAGGGGCTTCTCGACGGCTATCCCACGCTCGCGCACCTCGACGTCGACCTCATGGAATCAGATACCCCCCGCGACCCAAGGCTCATCTTCTGGGCCGTCGCCAACCATGTCGTGCGACGCGGCCATTTCCTCATGGAGGGCCACGACGTGACGTCCGCCAACTCAGACCCCTCCGCTCAGGTCGAGGCCCTCGTGCGCGAGCTCGACGCCCTGGGGGAGGCCTGCGGCGAGGCTATCGAGCTCGACGGCGGCGCGCTTGCCGATATGGGCGGCTCCTGGACGGCCCGTGAGCTCCAGAAGGCCGTGTCCGGCGCCGTGTCGGTGACGGGCGACGATATCGTCGCCAAGATCGCCCGCGCGCAGGCAAAGGCGCTGGGCGACCTCGTCGCCGGCTACAAGGCGAACATGGACGCCTTCGCGCTCGAGGGCGAGCAGATCGGCAAGGTTTCCGTGTCCGACGCCGACGCACTCGATGAATTCCTCGCCAACTGTCCCGACCGCCTCGCCCCGACCATCGAGGCCGCTAGGGGTCTCTACTCGGCATGGCGTCTACAGGGCCTTCTCTCCTTCGCGCCCGGAAAGACCCTCTCGCACAACCAGGTGGCCCAGTACGAGGTGTACGGACGCCAGCTGCGCACACTGAAGGACCTCGCGCTGAAATATATCGTCCGCGCGGATTCCGCAGACGGTCCCGACGAGGACGGCCTCGCCCTCTACAGGGACTTCTTCGGCGGCCCCAAGAGGTCGGGGCGCGGGGGGTACGACAAGGTACTCGTGAAGAAGCTCGACGGCGCCAAGAGGAACATGGGCTACACGGCCTACGACCTCAACGTGATTCCCTACGAGGAGTTCAAGAAGAGGGTTGAGAGACTCTTCAAGGGAACGGATGCCGTAAAGGACCCTGCCTACGCCGATATGGTTGCCGCGCTCGGTGAGCACAGGTTCCTGCGCCGCATCCACACCACTGACAACAGCGCGATTCCCTACCAGCTCCACGCGGAGGTCGTGGGCCGCATCATCGACGCCCAGGGCGGCTTCCACCCTTGGCTCAAAGACGCAGGCCCCCATATCCTGAAGGTGCTGACCTCGAGGATCCCCTACTACGTAGGGCCCCTGGACTCCTCGGCCGCGCCCGTGGACGCACGCGACAAGGCGAGGTTCGCGTGGTCGCGCCGCCTTCCCGGCCATGAGCGCGCCTTCGTCACCCCCTGGAACTACGAGGAGCATATCGATACAGATGCGGCCGCAGAGGCCTTCATCCGGCGCATGACGGGCAAGTGCACCTATCTTGTGGATGAGGACGTGCTCCCGGCGAACTCCCTTATCTACGAGCGTTTCCGGTTCCTGAACGAGCTGGCGGGGATCCGCTACACCGAGGACGGCCAGGAATGGCTGCCGCTCGATGCCGCGATGAGGCGCTCTGTTGTCGAGGCCGCATCGGACGGCTCGGTCATGACCCTCAGCAGGATCGAGAACATCCTCTCGCGCGACTTCACGATGGCGCACCCGCACGTCAAGGGCGTATCCGACGCGAAGAGGATGACGTCGCGCCTGTCCGTCTCGGCCTGGATCGCAGGCCTTCTCGGCGTGAAGACACTCACGGCGGCCCAGAGGTCCATGGCAGAGGACATCATCCTTTGGAACACCGTGTTCGAGGAGCGCGCCATCCTGAAGCGCAAGGTCGCCAAGGAATACGGAGATATCCTTGACGAGGATGCGATCGAGGCCTTCTGCGCGAAGCGCCTCAAGGGCTGGGGCCAGCTCTCCGAGCGCCTGATCACGGGCGTTTGGGCCGATACCGCGCGCGGCGACATGTGCATCATGGACGTTCTCGAGCAGGGTGCGCCCTACGGCAGGTTCCGAGGCACGTCCATGAACCTGATGCAGGCCTTAAGCGACACCGAGCTCGGATTCCGCGCGAAGATCGACGAGATCAACGCAGCCGCGTTGGAAAAGGCAGGTGAGCTCGGCATCGACGCCCTACCCGGGTCCCCCGCGCTCCGACGCGGCGTGTCGCAGGCCATGAAGGTCATCGAGGACATGGCTTCGGTGGCCGGAAGCGCCCCGGCCAAGGTCTACGTCGAGGTCACGAGGACCGCATCGAACAAGCTGAAGGGCAAGCGGTCGCGAAGCCGCGTCCAGGAGATCGAGGCCGCGCTGAAAGCCCTCGACGAGGACGCGCGCCGCGACTTGGATGCCGCCAGGCTCCTGCGCGAGCTGGGGATGTTCGACGAGAAGGAGATCAACGAGCGCCTGTACCTCTATTTCCGTCAGGCGGGAAAGAGCCTCTACTCCGGCAGGCCCATCGATATCGCGCGCATCGCATCGGCCGACTACTGCGTCGACCGCATTCTGCCCAGGTCGGTTCGCAAGGACGAGTCGCTCGACAACAAGGCATTGGTCTTGTACACCGAGAGCCTTGATAAGAAGGAGTCGGTCCTCGTGCCCCAGCCCGTCCAGAAGAAGATGGCGCCCTTCTGGATGTACCTGCGCCGTGTGGGCCTCATGACCGAGCGCAAGCTCAACGCGCTCATGAGGACGCAGATCTCGGAGAGGATGCTGAAGTCAATCGTCGGGCGCCAGCTGACCGAGACGAGCCAGGAGTGCAAGCTCATCGCTGGGGTCCTCGAGGCAACCTACGCGGGCGTCAAGGTCGTGCCGGTGAAGGCCGGCGTCGCCAGTTCGGTCAGGAGGAGCGCGGGAATCCCGAGAAGCCGCAAGGCAAACCGCTACTACCATGCCCACGATGCCCTCATCGCCCTCACGACTGGCAGGTTCATCGAGACGAGGGCGCCCATGTGGTCGAACAACAGGGCCTTCTACGAGCGCACCATGCGCGATATCGAGGCGCAGGAGCGCCGTGGCGGGGCGGACTCCGAGCTCGACTTCTTCTCCGGCGGATTCTTCCGCGACCTCGTGGACTATGACACGGCCGAGGTGCTGTGGGATTCCGAATTCGAACGCGAGAGGCTCGTCCGCGCCTGCTCCTGGAAGAACCTTCGCGTTACCTTTGCCCCCTACGAGGAGGGCGGGGCCTTCTGGAAGCAAACCGTCTACTCACCGCGCGATACGAAGACGAAGCTCATCCCCGTGAAGGGAGACCGTGACGCGACCCTGTTCGGCGGCTACTCCGCCCAGACGTTCGCCTATTTCATGATCTACGAGAGCGAGGGCAAGAAGGGCAACCTATTCAGGTTCGCCCCCGTGCCCACGTCCATCGCGTCCAAGGCGACCGATTCGCTCACCGAGCTCTATGCGCGCTCGCTGTGCCGCGAATCCGGCGAGAGGTTCATCCGCGTCGTGCGCGACAGGATCCTTAAGGAGACCGTGTACGAGGCATACGGGGAGCGCTTCAGGATCAAGGGGCAGAAGACAGCCGGTCCTGTGCGCCAGCTCGCCCTCGATACGTCCGACACCCGCCTGCTCAGGATCGTCGAGCGAATGGTCGACGGCGAGCAGCCGAGCCCCAGGCGCGATCTCGAGTCCGATGCCCGGGTTCTATGCCGGCTGTGGGCGCGCCTTCTCGAACTGGCTCCGGCAAACTTCCCCCGCGTCTCCAAGGTACTCAAGCTGGGTGCCCTGAAGACTCCGGAGGAGGTATTCGCCGATGCGAAAGCAGACGATATCGCCAAGACCGTCCGAGCGGTAGCGGAATCCGAGGTCCAGGTCGTGGAGCTCCTATCCGGCATCAGGGGCACCGCCGACGTGACGCCCCTCGGCGGCAGCGCGTTCGCCGGCACGCTCTCGATGACCTTCGATAAGATCATCAACGACCCCAAGGCGGGCTTTGCCATCGTGGACATCTCCGCGGCGGGCCTTCACGAGAGGGTATCCACCCTTGGGTAAGACACTCTTCATAGAGAACGCCCGGAAACTGCGCTATGAGGCTGGGTGGGTCGCCGTTCACCGCGACGGCGACCCCCGCCCCGTCCTGTTGCGGGCCGACGAGCTCGACTGCATCGTTATCGACGGGAAGGCCGCGTTCATATCTACCTACCTGCTCGATGAGCTCGCGGCAAGGGGCTGCAGCGTCATCCTCACCGATAGCCGGCATATGCCGGCATCAATCCTGATGCCGCTAACGGCGGCTACGATCGACACGAACGGCAAGGTCCTTACGCAGATGTCCTGGGGTGCCTGGCCGCGAAAGATGCTGTGGAAGAGAATCATCGAGTGCAAGCTGGATAACCAGGCCTCCGTCCTCAAGGGATCGGGCCATGAACAGGATGCCGAGCTGCTCGCTTCCTATGCGGGAGAGGTCCGCGCCGACGACTCGACCGGGCGCGAGGCGGCAGGGGCCCGCCGCTATTTCCAAGCGCTGTTCGGCGCCGGCTTCGTTCGGGTACCGCACGCGGACGCGACCAATAACGCCCTCGACTACGGCTATTCCATCCTTCTCTCGCATACGGCGTGCAGGATCGCGGCGAAGGGCTACCTCAACCAGGTGGGAATCCACCATCACTCCAAGACGAACCCCTACAACCTCGCCTGCGACCTCATGGAGCCGTTCAGGCCCCTGATCGATCGGAAGGTCGAGCTTGAGCATCCCTGCGAGCTCACGCCGTCCGTGAAGAGGCTCCTTGCGTCCACACTCGCTGACAGGATTCCCTATGGCCATGGGAGCTACCGGGTGTCGGACGCCATCGACCTTTGGGTCGACGGGTGCCTTCGGGTGATGGAAGGGACTGGCGATGCGGATGGGATTTCGACGCCCGGAATGCCTTGATGGGGAGCGGGGGAGGATAAGGTTCATGAGGATAATCGTCATGTACGACCTTTCCGTGGCCGAGGCGCAGGACCGCCATGAGTACTCGAAGTTCAGGCAGTTTCTTGTCAGGGACGGCTATACGAGGCTGCAGAATTCCGTCTACACCCGTCTGGCAGTGGACACCAAGAACGCCGAGGCCGCGATTGCGAGACTCAAGGCCAACCTTCCAGAAGCCGGGCTGGTGCAGGTGCTCAGGGTATCCGAGGTTTCCTTTTGCTCGATGCTCACGCTGTGCGGTAGCCCGTCTGACGAGGGGCATCTTGTTACCGGAGAGGACTTCATCGTCTTATGATCGTCAAGTTCGAAACGATAGGGGAGACAATCGATTTACCGTATGGGCTCGGAGTCATTTCCTTCGATGATTTCGACGGGCTATCGCGATGCGCCAGGTCACTTTTGAGGGAAGGGGAGCCAGGTATCGCCATATACCGAGGGGAGAGAAGGCTCAAGCTAAAGGATATCGTCCTTATCGACAGCCTGATAGAGCTCCCATTCGATGACCGGAGGCTAACCGGCGCCTATGCGTCGAGGATGGCGGCCGAGATCGAGGCTTGTGAGCCCCTAGCAACCAAGGCGCACGAGATCAGGACGTGCGTCAACGAGCTGATTGCAGAGTTGGGGGCTTCGCTTCGAACGGATCCGATTGGGGACTCGGAGCGGGATATCAAATCTTTCGCCAAATGGCTTTCGCTGTCGCCCCGCCTCGAGCCGGACGGCACCCTGCTCAGGAGATTCCTCTCTTTCATGGATTACGTTTGCGATACGGGGCTGAGTCCGTCAATTGCCGTAATCGGCCTTATCGACAAACTCAATCCGGCTGATGTTTTGGAGATAACCCGAAAGGCGCGGCATGAGGGTCTGGAATTGCTGTTCCTCGAATATCGGGAGACGAACGCAACCGATCCCGAGATTCCGGTGTGGCATATAGACAGAGACGGGGTTCTCTTCTCCCGCACCGCTTAAACCGTTAAACTGGTGTGAGCACCTTGAAATCTCAAATAAGGCTTATTGCTTGACAGTCTGGTTGTCCGATGATCCGGTAGCTGTCAGGTTTTTCCAGAACTCACACAACTATCCTGTTTCCGGGCGGAAATAGGATAGTTTCCCAAAATCGTCGGAACCTTTTCTTTCTTTAAATCAACTTTTCAGCTTCAGTAGCTGCTCTTATGCGGCGCTTGCCAGCCGATGCCGATTCTCCGGCTTCGCAGGTACCGCGCTTCGAGCAGTTACTTGCCCGAGTGTCTTGTCGAAAAGCTTGCGTTTTTGCTTCGCAGGTACCGCGCTTCGAGCAGTTACTTGCCGACTACGATCAGCTGGCGAAATGGCTGTTCGCTTCGCAGGTACCGCGCTTCGAGCAGTTACTTGCCCACCAGCCCCAGCTGTCGAACCGTGACGGCGCTTCGCAGGTACCGCGCTTCGAGCAGTTACTTGCCTGATGTATTTTCACGGCGCTCCGATTACGCGCTTCGCAGGTACCGCGCTTCGAGCAGTTACTTGCCCGGCGCAATTGCCATATCGGGTGCTGAATGCTTCGCAGGTACCGCGCTTCGAGCAGTTACTTGCCGTCCAGCGCCTCCACGAGGTCGTGCTGGGTGCTTCGCAGATACCGCGCTTCGAGCAGTTACTTGCCGACTCGATTGCTGGTAAATACAGTAATCCGGCTTCGCAGGTACCGCGCTTCGAGCAGTTACTTGCCACTTTTCGGGTCTTCGCAACCGTCGGTTTCGCTTCGCAGGTACCGCGCTTCGAGCAG
>OIYV01000383.1_pt1 | contig 26580 bp, 18 predicted proteins | sample 1588251 | NCBI WGS metagenome assembly OIYV01 (sample SAMN03283282) | human gut metagenome | biome: human-associated habitat; material: feces | host: Homo sapiens | place: Peru | collected 2012
TTTCTGCATACCTGCCTACACACATCAAATTCCTAACGGAATTTCATCGCATCTTTTTCGGGACAACATGTATATCATTTCTAAAATTTCAGCAAATTATATCCGATGTGATATAATTTTACCGAAAAAAGGTTGTTGAAAATTTTGTTTTTTTATAACCAAATAAAAATCAGTCTATTATACAAATTTCTGTAAATCAAAACGCCTTATTTTGCAAATTTCCACAAATCAAAACGCCTTATTTTACATATTTACTACTTATCCCCACACTTTTTACTGGAAGAGGTTGTTGAAAAGGCCGTGCACTATTTTGCGTTCGCGCTTGGATAGGGAGCGGTCTTTTGAGGGATTGTATTTGGGGTCGGGGAGGTACCACCACTGGCTGTTGAAGAAGTTTTTGAGTTTTGGGTCGTTGAACTTATAGCCACGGATGGCGAAAGGCAGATTGCGGTAGATGCGGCGGTTGAGCGATGTGCTTTTGTCGGGCACGATGTAGCTGGAAGCATAATGCACACCGCAGTCGTAATACACCTTCTCGTCGGAAACATTGCCGCTCATCAGCAGCACATCTGCCGACGAGATCCACAGTTCGTGCTTAGGGCTGAAGTTTTTCACATGCCATTCCACCACGGCGTTGCGCACCGAGAGTTCATACACCTTGCCATTCGACTCATCAAATCCCCATGGCATCATGCGTGTGCGACCCTTGCCACTCACAATCTTCATATCCACATCGGTGCCAGCAAACGGCTTCGTCTCCACGATAAAGTGCTTGGCAGTGCCCTTGGCGGTGATGCGCAGCGTGAAATCGTCGATTTGGTGGTTTGCCCAGCGTGTGGCAGGAGTGAGTTTGTAGTCGATCCAGAACGAGTGTCCCACGCCATACGATTCGTCGTAGGTGTAGGAGTGGCGCACAATGTTGATGCCTGGCTTGAAATGCGCCTTGAAACTATACACATAGGCGTATTCAAGCGGTGTTTCCTTGTCGGCTTTGCTCACAAAAGCGTCAAAATCACCGTCGGTGTATTCCCACTTGCTCTTGTCAACGGGCGAAATGCCGTTGGTCAAGCCCTTTTCCGAAAGGTAGTTGGTGTAAGGCAAATTTTTCCCATTCATCTCCACCACAAAGTTGTGAATGGAGGGGTGAGGCCCCACGGTCAACTCACTGTTGCCGTCGAAATAGGGCGGCTTTGCCTCAAAACCCATCAGAATATCGGTGGCTGGACCATCGTTGCGAAACTCGTAATACACCTCCACGTTGGTGAAGCCGTTGTTGGTCAAATTCACGGTCAGCACCTCTTTCGCCACGGCAATGTTGGTGTTCTGAATGGGCACCAACTGATTGCCACAGGTGAAGTATTCACTGTCGTTAGCCGCAACGGTGAGCGCGACCAGCAGTGCTATTAGCGATAAATATAACTTTCTCATATTCATAATATTTAGATTTATATTTCTTCTTCGGTAGCGTCTTTGCGTTGCTTGAGGGCTTCCACATAGGCGCTGATGCGGTGCAATTCCTCTGGAATGCGTATGCTCTGTGGACACGAACTCACACACCTTCCGCAGCCTATGCAGTGGTCGGCTTGGCGCAACTTTGGCACGCTGCGGTCGTAGCCCACGAGGAAGGCACGGCGCGCTTTCTCGTAATTGGGGTCGGTGGTTTTCCCCACCACATTCTCGGCGCCGAGGCACTTGTTGTAGTGAACGAAAATTCCGGGAATGTCGATGCCGTAGGGGCAAGGCATACAGTATTTGCAGTCGTTGCACGGAATGGTGTTGTAGCCCACTATCTGCTTCGAGATATCCTCGTCGAGGAAACGCATTTCTGCCTCGGTGAGCGGTTTAAGCGGGCTGAAAGTGCAAAGGTTGTCGCGCAAATGCTCCATATAGGTCATGCCCGAAAGCACACACAGCACATTTTTACGCGTGCCGGCATAGCGAAACGCCCACGATGCCACCGAGTGGTCGGGGTCGCGGCGTTTGAGTTGCGCCACCAGTTTATCGGGCAAATTGCTCAAGCGTCCGCCCAAGAGCGGCTCCATCACAAACGCCATCAGCCCACGCTTAGCCACCTCACCATACAGGTACTCGGCATTCGTGTTATAGTCGTTGATTTCCTTGGCGTGCTTCCAGTCGAGGTAGTTGAGTTCGATAAGCACAAAGTCGAATTTCACCTTTCCCTCGTCGTGCAAACGGAGCGCATGGTCGAACACCGCCACATCGCCATGGTAGGAGAAACCCAAGTTGCGAATCACGCCTTCCTCCTTCTTCTTGTTGAGGAAGTCCATCATGCCATTGTTCACGAATCGCTCTTCAAACAGCCCCATCGCATCGAGCCCTTCCTCGGCACGGTCGCCGCCGATGTTGTGCCACAAATAGTAGTCGAAATAGGTGGTTTGCAACTCCTTGAGCGACTTTTCAAACATCGCAATCGACGACTCGCGCGAATAGTCGTGGTAGTTGCTCATCTTCGTGGATATGAAATACTGCTTGCGGTCGTGGCGCGAAAGGGCTGTGCCGAGGGCCTTTTCGCTCAATCCCTCGCAGTAGAGGGGCGAGGTGTCGAACAGGTTGAGTCCATGCTCCAAAGCGTAGTCCACCTGCTTGTTCACCATATCCTGGTCGATTTCGCCCTCGCCGTTTTGGCGTTCGCCAATGTGGTCATTTTTGGTCGGCAGTCGCATCATGCCATAGCCCAAGAGCGACACCTTGTCGCCCGTGGAGGGGCTGATGCGGTAGGTCATCTTGCCGATGGGCGGCTCTTGCTCACCCACCTGCTCGCCATCTTTGGCGCAGCCCACGATAGTAGGAACAGCCACGGCGGCAGTGCCGATGCCCAGTCCCTTGAGGAATGAGCGGCGACTGAATATATTTTTCTTTTTTTCGTTATCCATAGTTATACGGTTTTGTGTACTTCATGACCTTCTACATATATCGCGGCATGTGGGCGAGCAGGGCACACATATTCGCACGAGCCGCAACCGATACACTTTTCGGTGTTCACCACCGGAATTTCAATCGAAGTGTCGTCGTTGGGGTCGCTCGGCACCATCTGAATGGCTCCCACGGGGCAATGGCGCGCGCAGTTGCCGCAATCCACATTGTCGGTGAGTGGCACGCAGTATTTTCTGCGCCACACGGCATGACCTATCTGTGTGCTCGACTTTTCCTCCTTAGTGATAGGCTGAATGGCTCCAGCAGGGCAAACCCACGAGCATCGCGTGCACTCTGGGCGACAGAAACCTCGGTCGAAGTTCATTTCGGGCTGCATAAATCGCTCTGGGTCGCTCGATGGGCGAAGCACGCCGTTGGGGCATTTTGATATGCAGAGTTGGCAACCCACGCAGCGTTGCTCCAGGTTCTTCACACTTTGCGAACCGGGGGGCGATGGGGTGACGTGACGCGCTGGCGTGATTCGGTCTTCGAGCACGGTCAAGCCGCCGTCCACCTTTTTCAACTTCGCCATCGCAGCCTCGGCACCCACAATGGCGGCACCCACGATAATGGCACGGCGAGTGGTGTCGGTCGGAGCAGGGGCGGTGTCGGGGGCTTTCGCCTTCGGTGTGGCATGGGCGTAGGTGAGTGCGCCAAAACTGCACTTTTCGAGGCAGTTGCCACAGGTCACACAGCGTGAATAGTCCACAATGTGGCTTTTAAAATCTATGCACGATGCCTTGCAATTTTTGGTGCAAAGACCGCAGTTTTTACATTTATCAGCGTAGAAATGCACCTTCAACCACGAGAATCGGGCCACGAAGCCCAGCAGCGTGCCCACCGGGCAGATGGTGTTGCAGTAGGTGCGGCCGCCACGCCATGCCAGCACCGAAATGGCGGCAAAAAGCGTAATAGCCGTGGCAAACACAGGCACACTCTTTATCCACACCTCTTTGCTGTAGAAGGCGTAACTGTCGTAGTGCTCCGCAAGGGCGGCAAGGGCGTTGTTGCCCCAAAGGTAAAGCGGCTGAAGCAGATTGCTGACGATGGCTCCGTAGGTTCCGTACGGCGAAAGCAGCGTGACGATAGCCCCAAAACCAAGCGAAATGCCCACCACAAACACGGCAAACACCGAGTAGCGGAGCACATTCTTCGGCGCGTTGTAGGTGAAGCGGTTTTTCTTCTTTTTGCCGTGAATCCACGAAATCAAGTCCTGCATCACCCCAAGAGGGCAAATCACCGAGCAATACACACGGCCAAACGCGAGCGTGAGCAGCATCAGCGCCACTATCACCACCACATTCAAAGCCAACACGGCTGGCAGAAACTGCATCTTCGCCATCCAGCCGAGCCATTTATAGGTAACGCCTGTGAAGTCGAGCAAAAGCAGTGTAATCAACACATAAAACACAGCCGCCAGCACTATTCTAATTTTCCGTAACATCTCTATCTACAATCAAATATATTCTTCCCACAAATCTACACAAAAACTTCCAAACCACCCCCATCCCCCACCAAAAAAAACACCCCCCTTATTTTATCTCCTTAAATTGCCTGACGAAGGCTTGTATTCCATATCTTCATGGGAGTGTTCCTTTATGGCACGCCCGATTGTGTGGCTCGTCGGTATCCGGATTTCAGGTGATTCCCGCAGGTGGCACTCGCTTCTGTTGACATTTTCCACGCAGTCACCGCCACAGAGGAACACGTCAGACATGGCTGACATTATCTCGTCCCACTGATAGCCGTTGTAGGTAGAACTGCGAACACCAAGAGTGCCGTTGAAGACTTTGTTAAGTGAAAGCGCATAAAAAGTGCATAAAAAGCCTTGCTTGCGTAATAAATTCCTCCGAAAGGAGTGATTTTATCAGATTTAATGTTTACCTTTGCCATATGTCAGATATTTATTTGACTGTTATGAGGTTTATGATTTTAAGGGATTGAAAATCAAGACCTGTAGTTCCAAGGATGAATTAAAGAATCTTAAGGGGTTCTTCGTGGTGAAATGTTATTCGCAGGGAATCTATTTAAAAACAATAAAATTATCAAGATTATGAAGTCATTTCAGATACATCCATACATAATCAGTTTGATATTTCTTTTTGGGAATACTATTGTTGCCTATTCCGAAAACTTAATTTCAGAATCTATATATCAAGGTGGATTATACTATGGTTTTGATCATGTCTTTTCAGAAGCCTCTCCTTTACGCTTTTCATTGAATGACCACAATCTCCCCGGTAAGTGGTCCTGCAGATTGAAAACGACCAGTGAGAATATGGCTGACATTCCAGTTGACATTAATGGTGGATATTGTAATTTCAATCCAACGGCTGTGCCATTCTACATGTGGGCAGAAAAGGCTTTTCGAACATTTAATTCTTTGGACAACAGAGATGAATTTACATTATATGTTTCTTTCCGTTCTGAGAGTGGAGAATATGATGAAAGGAGTGTCAGGTTGGGATTACTTCCTTGCAGGCCATCGTTAAATAATATTCAGTTTAAATATCAGTATGATTGGACCTATGACCAAATCTATCCAAATGGAACTTTCTCCTTTGAGGTAGAAGCAAATAATTCAAAAACTTTCTTTCTGCATTATAGTAAGAGTTTTCTTCCTCCTTCAAAAAACATGTTTTTTGCATTTACAAAAGAATTTCAAGAAGAAAACCATGCAGTCATATCCTATGATGCAGACTGGGGTGAATATGTAACCGTTTCGGCCGGAAATGAATTTGGATTTGTTAATAGCGACACCATTTATACCACTAATTATATTCAGGATGAAAATGTAATCAAACGGATAAACGAAATACTTGGCTCTGCAAGTAATATCCCTGTTATAGAGAATGCAATTCCATTTAGTTGGGATAACGAGATTATACGATTTAACACAATGCCGCGACATGTGTGTGTATATTCCTTAGAAGGAAGAATAGTCCATATATCTTCTGGGAAAAGTGAAATAGATTTATCTAATATGAAGGATGGTATATACATACTCTCCTATTATGAAGAAAGGATCAACCGATACATAAACCATAAAATATTAAAGAAATAAAAAACTTTTATTGTTCGCACTTACTCTTCTTGTCGGCCAAATTTGTTTTGCCGGTCAATCGAAGACGAAAACCTGTGACAATAATGTCTCACAGGTTTTCAAAAACGTGTTTATTGAACTGCCTGGATTTAGAGAAATCAAGTCCTGCATCACCCCAAGAGGGCAAATCACCGAGCAATACACACGGCCAAACGCGAGCGTGAGCAGCATCAGCGCCACTATCACCACCACATTCAAAGCCAACACGGCTGGCAGAAACTGCATCTTCGCCATCCAGCCGAGCCATTTATAGGTAACGCCTGTGAAGTCGAGCAAAAGCAGTGTAATCAACACATAAAACACAGCCGCCAGCACTATTCTAATTTTCCGTAACATCTCTATCTACAATCAAATATATTCTTCCCACAAATCTACACAAAAACTTCCAAACCACCCCCATCCCCCACCAAAAAAATAACCCCCAAAAGAACAGATGGATTAAGTGCTATAGCACCTGCCCTGTTCTTTTTGGGGATTTTGATTTAGGGGGAATTATTCCCGGGATTAGTTTTGGATTTGCTTGGTGGTGGCGGTGGTGCCGTCGGTGTAGCGGGTGACTACGATGTTTACACCGCTGAATGGGGTGGTGGATTGCACGCCGAGGGTGTTGACGTAAGTCACGCTTTCCACGGTTTTGCCAGCCATCACATCGTCAATGCCACTCACCTTCACTTCCACTTCCTCGCTAAATGCGCTGGTGGCCTTGTCGTAAACGGCACGGACAGCATACTTCGAGTCGTAGCTTGCCGCATAACTGAAGCCTGGGTATACGGTGGTGCCGATAAGGTGGCCATCGCGATACACTTCGTAGCCCTTGAGTTTGAGCACTGGCACGGTGAGGTCGTTGAATGTGAGGTCGTCGACAAAGAGCGCAAACGATTGCTCACCACCTGGCGAAACGCAGTTGATAGCGAAATACTTCGCACCTTCAGGCAGACGGAAGCTGTATTCGGTCCACGTTTCAGGAAGTTCGATGTAGTCGCCACGGCTCACTTGCACGAAGTGTGCAGGGTCGGTGTCGGTTGTTGAGTAGAGCACACGCATACGCTCGGTGGTGCCTTTCTGGGTGGTGAACGCCTTGGCAAAGAACGAAATCACTTGCGAAGTGCCGTTGAGCTGTGGCGAAATCATCCAGTCGTTGTTCACATAACTGATGTTTGCCATAGCCATGAAGAACTTATTGCCAGAGTGTGGAGTGCCTTCAGCCCAAATGTCAATGCCCAGACTCTTTGCGTTGCACACTTGGAATGCCTTAGGATCTGATTCGTTAGGATAAGTTTCAAGATCTTTATTGATGCGATAGGTGAAGTCGTAGTCGCGGTCCACCATTGTCCATTCGCCGATATTGTCGATGGCGAAATCTTCGTAGGTCTCGACGCTATCAGTTACTGCGCCACGTTCGTCGGGAGCCTTCCATTCGATTTCAAACAAGCCGTGGTCATTGGTTACCACCTTCAAGCCTGTAGGAACAGGAATCACTGGCTCAACCACGTCGGTAGTGGCGGTGGAGGTGTTGTTGTCGGCCTTTTGGTCGCCTTCGCAACTTACTGTGGCAGTCAGTTTCACGGTTGCCACCTTGTCAAATTTCACGCTGAACGAAGCAATTTGCTGCTCACCGCTGGCGATGCTGCCCTTCGATTCGGTAGCCAACTGCTTGCCATCGGCATCGGTCAATGCCACGGTGTAGCTGCCCACTGCCTTACCGCCAAGGTTGGTCACCTTCACACTGTAAGCGGCATTCTCGCCACGAGCGATACGGCGTGGTGCGGCAAATGTGGTAACTTCAAGATCGGTGGTGGTGGCGTTGGCGATAGCCACATTGTCGATATACACATCTTGTCCGCCATCGGTGGTGCCAACGAACGCAATGCGAAGGTTTTTAGCACCCTTCACACCAGCGAGCGACACAGTGTGGCGTTGCCAACCTGTGGTGCCATTGTCGCGCATCCACTTCGCACCTTCCACCTTCTCAAAGTCGTTGACACCGTTTTTCACTTCAATCTCGATGCTTTCGGCGGTGTTGATGCTGTCGATGTGCGAGTGATACATCCAGAAACTCAATTCAGGATTTTCGAGGTCGGAAATATCAATCTTTGGAGAACTGAAGCGCGCATGTATGCCCACGCCTTCGCCCACAGAGTGGAACGCGGCGAAACCACCGTCACCGTTTTGGTCGGTGGCAACAGGATTGGCAGCGCTTGATTCGAGCGTCCAACTCTTTTGCATCAGTTTGTCGCTCTCAGTCACCCAAGGATAGTAGTTCATGTCGCTGTTGCGGAATGTTTCGGTGAGTGGAGCCTTGTAGGCCTTACCGAAAATCACAGCCTCGCTCAGCGCATAATCGCCACGCACACCCTCGATGAATGGGAACACCACATAATCAATCAGCGTTTGGCTGGTGACGTTCACCTTGTCGTCGGTGTAATTAGTCACGGTCAGCGAGTCGGCAAGTTTGGTGTAGTTGTCGTAACGCCAAACTTGGTAATAGAGTTTCGACACATCAATGTAGCCGCCATTGCTGCCCACCTCAGGAGCGTCCCAAGTGAGCACAGCGTTGCCGTCTTGGTCCACAAGTTTCAAATTACGAGGTGCGCCGGGCTTGTCCACGCCCACGAAAGCCGAAGCCACCACCTCGGCACCGCTACCAGCAGAGTTGACAGGCACCACACGGTAGGTGTAAACGCCAGCTTTGGTGATGGTGTTGTCGGTCCAAGTGAGATTTGCGCCAGGGGCTGGATTCACAAAACTATGAGCAGGCGACTGTTCGCCTTCGCGATACACATTCACTGTGGTGAGTTCGCTCAAATTGCCACCCTTGGTGTCGGTGGAAGGAGCGGTCATCGTGAGTGTGGCGGTGAGTGCGCCCTTGTCGCCAGCAGTCACCTTAAAGTCGGAAACTGCCGCAGGAGCGTTGTTATCGAGAATGTCGATAGCCACATCGTCGATATCGAAACGATACATGTAAGGATTACTATAAGCATAGATGCCCAAGTGGTAATAGCCATCGGCTGGCACAGTGAATGTTTGTTGAAGTTTCTCGCCTGTGGCATTCTTGTAATCTTCTTGCTTGAGCAGTTCGGTGGTCATAGCAGCAGGGTTGGCATCGGTTCCGAGAAGCACCTTGAAGTTTTCAGGATACTTGGCGGAATACACGCGCGCAAACATGCTGTAACGGTAAGTGACACCAGCCTTCAAGGCAATTCGTGGTGAAATCATCCAATCGTCGCCGGGTTTCTTATCGGGACTTTGATCGTATTTATAATACACCCTCTTGCTTGTGGCATCGTATTCCCAAGTGGATCCGCCGTTGAGGTCGAACACCGTCCAGAGGTCGAACGCGTCCTTAGTGTCGAATCCCTCAACGAATGGCACAGCGTAGCCTTCGCCGAAAGTCACCTTATTACTTTGGGCGGCAGGGCTCGCACCCTTAGCGGTGAACGCCGACACCTCATAGTAGTAAGCGTTGTTGCCTACGCCCAATTTCTCGTCGGTGAAAGTGGTAGCCTTGCAGGCATCGCTCACCACCACCTCATCGGGGAAGCGCACAATCTTGTAAGCCACCTCGCTCTTATTGTATTCACCACCGTTCAAGCCCAGTTCGGCAGGCGTCCACGAAAGCACAGCCTTGCCGTCTTGGTTGGTCAGCGTCACATTTGTAGGAGTGCCCGGCACATCTTCGCCCACATACACCTTGTGCCATGCCAATTCACCTTGATATTCAGCATTGGCAGTGGTGAAACTCAGTGTTTGGTAACCAGGAGCGAATGTCACGTTAGGCATGGTGTGGGTAGCACCCGGAGCAATGCCAGCCACCACGGTATCGGTACCAGCCTTGTTCACAATCACGCTGATATTGCCAGTGATGTTTGATCCGTCCACATTCTGCGTAGGAGCAGTGAAAGTGATGTCGCCCGAAGTGTCGCCGAATTTGGCGAATTTCACCGAAATGTCGGTCACGGCGCGTGGCGCGGTGAGTGGGGTAGAGTAAGGCATGGCAAACAAACCAGAGAAACTTGCATTGCCGGGCAAATCTTTGATTTTTGTGAGTTTGCCATTGTAGATATTGATTTCGTAAAGCGCCGAAACCCATTTGCGCTTGCCATCTACAACACCTTCGTAGGTGGCAGCCCAATACAGGCGGCCTGTGGCATCGTCAAACGTCATTGAGTTGCGGTCCACAGGATATAAGCCGGTGCGTCCGACAGGCACTTGCGAACCTGTTTGTTTGTCGATTTTATAGAACACGCCAGTGCTGCCCACGCCGTAGAGGTCGCCATACTTGTTGCAAGCGATGGCATACACCGAACGGTCGGCATCGGCTATCTTAGTGGCTTCGCCCAGAGCGATGCTAAACTCGCAGAAACGGGTGTAGTCGCTCGTCTGCTCGTCGTAGAAGTAGCCATACACCTTGTTTGTTGTTGGGTCGAGGGCGAGGTCGGTTGCCACGTTCACAGCGTCGATTTCACTACCGCTTCCCTTAAACCAAGTGGAGGTGGAATAGTTGCTGTAATAACTGGTTTCGCCTGTGAAGTTTGAGGCAAGCACATAGTAGGTGCTGCCAATTTTGATGGCAGCGCGGGTGTACATCCACTCCTTGCTCTCCTTCACACTCTTAATGCTGCCGTTTTCCTTCGCCTCCACGGTGTAGATACCGGCATCGATGGTGGAACCATCCGCAGCCCAAGCGTCGTCGTACACTTTTACGCCACACAGCACAGTGTTGCTGCCCGGCACTTTCGCCACGGTGGTAGCCGCGGGATTCACATTCGCCACGCTCACGGCTTTACGAGGATTTGCCTCTGGCACGGCGTTGGCGGCTGGTCGGTTCAGTCTCAACTTCGACTCCGGTCCGTGCTTGGTGGCAAGCACATCAGAGCCGGCATAAGCCGAAGTGGCTGTCAGAAGCAACATTGCTGCCACTGCCGACACACATTTGAATAACTTTCTCATATCGTTAATTAGTTGGAATAGTAATCTAAAAATAGATGGGGATAAAAAACGAAATAGCGTCCCTTCTGTTTTTGCCAGAAGAGGATGCTGTTTCGGAGATTTTATTTAGTCTCTGTGTATCACTTCATTGCGAAGATTTATTTTGAAATCTTGGCAGAAATGCGTGAACCGTTTACCACGGCATTCACCACATACACACCTGCTGATTTACCATTGAGGTCGATAGATTCACCGCCACGGCTTTCAGCCACCTTGCGGCCAAGAATATCGTAAACGGCGATTTCGCTTGCACCGTCGATGCTGAGCACGCCACCTGCAATATTCATCATCTTCTTAGCGTCGGTCACGTCGATTACGCCGGTAGAGGTCATCTTCTCAATCGAAATCGACTTCACGTGGATTTCGCCAATAGCGTTGGCATGGAAACCAATCACGTTCACGCCTGGAAGCACATTCACCACAGGGGCGGTGTCGCCTTCACCCTCTACGAGAGTTGGCAGTGATTCGTCGGTGACATTGAATTGAATCACATCGGTTTGTGCCTTTGAACTTGATGATGCTGTGGCTGCTGTGGTAATAGTCTTCACAGTTGCCATCTTGGTGTGGTCGAGTGCTTGAGCCACTGCCAAATCCCAAGTTACATCGTTGTCGGCTTGTGATGCGTATGATTCAATGGTCACGGTCAGGTGTGAGCCGTTTTCGAATTGGAGGCGTGGCGACATTGCCCAGTCGTCGCCTTGCACCTTGCCAGAGTTGTAATAGATAGAGTTGCTCGACACTTCCCAAGTGGTAGCATACTTTTCACCGGCGATGGTGCGGAAGTCGTTGTTGGCGTTCACGATAGTCCAACTTCTCCAGCTGTCGCTGCCGTCGTTCACGTTCACGCTGTAAGGCAATGGCAAACCTGAGCCCACCCAGTCGATAAGCACGCTTGGTGCAGCGTTTTCGCTCTTACCGTTTTCGTTGTAGATTTCCACGCTGTAGGTGTATTGACCAGGAGTCTTGATAGTGTTGTCGGTCCAAGTTGAAATTAAACCTGGTTTCAAACCTTCGGTCACCTCGCCCACATTCTCACCGTTGCGCAAAATCACAGCCTTGGTGATGGTTTCGAGTGCTATACCTTCGATATTGGTCTTGGTTGGATTCACCCAAGTGAGGGTTGCGCTGAGCGACTGGTCGGAAGCGGCTGTGCCGGTCAATCCTTCTGCCACTTCTGGCACCACTGGAGTGTATTCAATCTTAATGTCTTTGAGATAGAGTTTGTTGGTGCCTGATGAAGAAGCGATGCTGTAGTCCTGGAATGCGAAGTACATCTTTCCGCTTTCTTCAATCTTCACGATGCAAGTGTCGGCTGTGTAGCCATAGTCCTTGATGTAGTCCACATCGCGGAACTGCTTGAAACTGGCTGCTGGATCGCTCGCGCTCTTCACTGTACCCACCTTAAACGATGCGCCCTTGCCGTTGTAACTGTAGATGAAGCGATAGTAACCGGGCTTGATATCGAATGGAGGGGTAATCAAATAGTCGTTGCATGAACTGTATTCGGTCATCTTTGAGTGGTCGTTTACAGCGCAGCCGCTGCTGTAGCTTGTGCCATTGCTGTAAGTCCAACTGTGGCCGTCCTTGTTAGCGTCAACCACGCTGTAGAATGCCCATTGGTCAGGGTCGTTGAACTTAAACTCGTAAGGCAGAGTTTGGGTGTTGTCGCCTACCCATGCGGTTCTCACGGTAGTAGGAGTGCCCACTGCCACGCCACCTTCGTTGTAAGCAAGCGCTTGATATTCGTAGAAGCCTGAAGAAGGCACATTGTCGGTGTAGTTCATTGAGTCACCCACTACTGGAGATACAAAAGTCTTCACCACTTCGCCATTGCGCTTCAATTCCACTTTTGTGAGAGCGGCGAGGTCGGTGCCTATGTTGGTCTTGGTTGGGTTGGTCCAAGTGAGGGTCACATTGTTGGTCATGTCGGCGAATGGAACCGCTGCAAGGTCGGTGATTTGTTCAGGAACGATAGCGGTTTTTTCCACGTTCAAACCATAGAGTTTGTAAGAACATCCGTAAGTAGGAACACTCTCGCTGCAGGCGTGCAAACCGAGGTAATACTTGCCACCTTCAGGAATCTGCACATAAATCTCATATTTGCTTCTTGATCTCTTGAATGAGGTGATGGTCTGCACTGGAATGTTCAGTTCTTCGGCAGTTTTACCCTTACCCAACACCAATTCAAGCTTTTCGCCACCATAGTAGCTCACTGCAAAATCCAAAGTCACCTTATAGGCACCTGCTTCTTCCACTGTGAGTGGTGGAGTTACCAAATACTCGTCTTCCACAAGGTTTTTGGTGGTGGAGAGGTTCAAACTGTTGCCCATGTATGATGTTGTGAAGTTCCAAACTGCTGTCTGTGTGCTCTTTGGACCGTGATATTGGGTGAAGAGCGCATCAACATTTTCAGCACTTGAAAGGTCGGCGGTGTAAGGCAGAGCCTGCGGAGCAATCGGACCCACATATTTGGTGGTCACGCCGGTAGCAGCACTCTTGGCAGCACCAAGCAGCGCCTTCACCTCGTAGGTGTGGAAACCGGAAGTCAAGCCTTGAGCCTCGGTGTCTTGCCATGCTGTGGCTGTTCCTTCGAGAGTTTTCACCAAAGTGCCATCGCGATACACTTCCACGCCTGTGAGTGGAGTGGTGAGGTCTTTACCGTCTTCGTCCTTGGTTGGCAAAGTCCATTTCAAGTCCACGGTGATTGCCTCGTTGGCACCTTCAGTGGCGGTAAGGTTAGTGACAGGGGCTGGAGTGGTAATGTTCTCTGCCACAGAGAAAGCCGTTACGAACACATTAAATAAGTCTTTCTTACTGTATTCATAAAAGCCGAAATAGTAGTCGCCTGATTCTCTGGCCACATACACTACGCTTTTCTTAACAAAAGCCTTTTCTGTGAGTTCTGGGAAATCAAGAAGTGTTTCGCTCTTGGTAGCCATCGCATCGGCTGTGTTGGCGTTTGCCACAGCCAGTCGCAGACTCTCTTTAAAAGAACCAGACGTTTTCACATAAAACGAAACCTTGTATTCCTTGTCTGCCTCAAGATGAATAGCTGGAGACACCAGCCAGTCGTTGGCATCGGCTTTAGTGTTGAAAACGTATTTTGCCCCGGCGGTCACCTTCACGGCAGAAATGCTGCTATAAGTACTTGGCGAGGCATCGTTGATCCAAGTTTTTTCATCGCCATTGACGTTATACACTGTCCAATCGGCATCAAGTTTGCCCGTACCACCAATCTGAGAGAAGTACGGCACACTCTTCGCTTGTGCAAAGCCCAACAAAGGCAACAGCACAGCCAAAAGTAAGAAAAGTCGTCTTTTTAGCATGTTCGTAAGTGTTATATGTTATTTATAGTGTTATATTTTATTTTATACAAGTTCGATAACGGTAAAAAAGAAGCATATAGCGAGGCTATTTAGCACAAACGGCACAATATCGTAGCTATCAACACCACTTCTTTTTGCAAAAGTAAACTATTTAATTTATAATTTCAAAGATTTATTGATGTTTTTTGTATAAAACGGCACTACTATCCAAATAAATCCTAAAAAAATCCATTTTCCACCCCATTTCCCTTACTATTTGCCACAAGAAGAAATTAGAGGTTAGAAATTAGAGGTTAGAAGATTTTTATAGAAGTTAAGGAGTTAAGAAGTTAAAGAAGTTAAGACGATACCATCGCCTCTTGGTAATTTGATAGGGTGTTCGCCCATCTGATTCGTCCGACTTGTCAGCCCCCCAAAAAACTCGTTGACCTGTTGACTCGTTGACTCGTTGACTTGTACTTGTTGGCTTTTTTTGGGGATTCTTTGCAAAAAATAGTGTATATTTGTGGCAATGAAACTCAACAGCATTTCCATACTCAATTACAAGAACATCAGCGAAGCCACACTTACGTTCTCGCCTAAGGTGAACTGCCTGATTGGCAACAATGGCATGGGAAAAACCAACATTCTCGACGCCATCTATTACCTGAGCTTCTGCAAAAGTTCAACAGGGCAAACCGATGCGAGCGTGATTACACATGATGCCGACTTCATGATGCTTCAAGGCAAATACACGCGCCACGATGCCGAAGAAGATGTGTCGATGGGTATGCAGCGTGGAAAGCGGAAAACGGTGCGCCGTGGCGGCAAGGAGTACAAGCGACTGAGCCAACACATAGGGCTGCTACCGCTGGTGATGGTGTCGCCTGCCGACTGGGACCTTATCAGGGGCGCAGGCGAAGAGCGAAGGAAACTCATGGATATGATTATCTCGCAGGGCGACAAGGAATATCTGGCTGCCGTGATTGCCTACACCAAGGCTGTGGAGCAGCGAAATGCCATCATCAAAAAGGAGTTTCGCGACCCACTGCTCTACGAAACAGTGGAGCACCAGATGGCTACCCACGCCACCTACATTCATGCGGCACGAAAGCGGTGGATTGAAGCGTTTGAACCCATTTTCATGCGCTACTACAATGCCATTGCCGGCGATGGAGAATGTGTGAGAATGCTCTACAAAAGCCACCTCAACGAGGGAAGTATGCTCGAACACCTCAATGCCACACGCGAGCGCGACTTCATTATCGGCTACACCACAAGAGGTGTGCACCGCGACGACATTGAACTACTTTTGGGCGAACACTCGATGCGCAAAACCGGCTCACAAGGCCAGTGCAAAACCTACACCATAGCACTGCGATTGGCACAGTTTGAGTTTCTGAAAGAGCATACGGCATTGACCCCGATTCTGCTGCTCGACGACATTTTCGACAAACTCGACGCTTCGCGCGTGGAGAGCATCATCGAAGTGGTGTCGGACGAGCGTTTCGGACAGATTTTCATCACCGACACCAACCGCACGCACCTCGACGAAATCGTGCGTCGCGTGAGTGGCGATTTTGCCATGTTCGGCGTGGAGAATGGCGTTTGCTCACTTATCAACCGTTCAAATCAATAACACCACACGCTTATGAAACGCACAAGTGCCCAATCAGTTGGAGATATTATCAACCAAGTGCTACGTCAGGAGCGACTGGATGTCCGCCTCGACGAACAGCGCGCTTTGGCTATGTGGCCCACCCTCGTGGGGCAGGGCGTGAACCGTTACACCACCGACCGCTCGGTGAAAGACGGAGTGCTCACATTCACCATCAGCAGCGCCCCTTTGCGCAACCAACTCATGCTCACCCGCTCCACCCTCATCGCTCGCATCAACGAATCCCTCGGCCACAAAGTAATCAAAGAAATCATCTTCCGCTAACCAAGTCAACGAGCCAACGAGTCAACAGGTCAACGAGTTGCCAAAGGGACGGTTCTTTTGGTCGCGCCAACCATCATCTATCTGACACCATCAAAGGGACGGTTCTTCTGATGGTATCAATCCTTATCTGCCTAATACCCAATATAATACCACATCTATTTCCACCAAAATTTTTGTAAAAAACACACATTTAATCCATTTCACCCTATTTACATCTAAAATATTAATCTTATGTGTGGGGATTGATTTTGGATTAAAAATCCGTTATGTATATTGTGGAGGATTGGTTAAATCATTAAATTTGCATTAAACTTTGATGTTATATGAAAAATTTTATTGGTTTATTATTTCTGTTGATGGGGGTGTCTGTTTATGGTCAGACATCAAAAATACGTCCGTATAATGAGTGCGAAACCATAGCTTTTTGCTCATACGAATCTTATGATCCTTCACAATATGTGGAAAGCGACAATAACTGGGAACTGCTCCACACGCTGCGCACTCCTATGAGTTTCAAGGAATTGAAAGCAACAGGCGTTCCTGTCACCGAAAGTCAGATTCTGCTTCTACAAATAGGTGGATTGATTGAAAAGGAAAATAATGTATTGAAAACCATCATGCCCATATTTGATGAGGAGCAGACAAAATCAATACGAACTTTGAGTAAAACTATTGCCCAATCGGCATACACAATGAGCGAAAACGAATGGCACGCGTTTTTATCGGAACTGAAGAAACGAAATTTAGCGAAAAACGCATACAGCCTTGTTTTCTCCTACATTCTCGACGGTAAAATTTGGAAAAAACAGTTGCCATCGCCCGACAGCCTCACCAACAATGCCACATGGAAAGGCGCATATTGGGCACTATACGACAAACGCCAAAATGGACTATCCTACGGAACAAATGGCTTTAGTAAATTTGATAAGATTTTTTTCCAAACATGGTCGGACTCTTTATCCTACTGGCTTGGAAGTAAAACGATTTTCAAATTTATCGAAGAATACGGCCAGTATAAAAAAATAGTAAGTGCCGATTTGATAGAAAAGAGCAAGGAGTGGGGACTCGTAAACGAACAGGGCGAGGTGATTATTCCTACCATCAACGAAAGCAGCGATAGCCCCATCGTTAAAATCAGCGACAACATCATAGCCAAACTTGCATCGTGCGTGAATCAGCACTCAGCCGATTTCATGACAAAATATCAATTAACCAACGAAAATTTAGCCAAAGTAATCCTATATCATGAAGTGATGTGGGACATGATGGACATTTTAGTTAGCAAAAAGATAATCGCGCAACCCTCCATCCTCAAAGGTTCCACCAACGCCCACAAAAAAGATTTCGGCCAAATCACCTACATCCTCGAATAATCCCCAACCACCAACCAAAGGGACGGTTCTAATGGTATGTATATCAAAAAGACGGTAAAAAATAAGAAAGAATCGTCAGCCACCCTTCTACCCAAAATTTCGTAAAAATTACCATTTTCACACAAACAACTTCCGAAAAGTGTGCTGTCACTACACTTTTCGGAACTTATTTGTGTAAAAACTCTTTTTTCATCGCTTTTATATTATGTAAAAAAACTATCGTTAATTATTAATGTTTTGGAAATATGCCAAAGGCGAAAGAGTGAACATTTGAGCCGTTGGAAACGGCATATTGTGGTTAACTCCATGCAAGCTCGCTGTGCGAGCGCAGCTTGGAGAAAGGTCCAAATATAGTAGCGAGCGTCGGAGACGGTCGGTAGTGATAGCATCAATGGTCTCAACCATAACCGACCCTCTACGAGGCTCACCCTCTCTTTAGCACTATCTCCAAGCTGCGCTCATTCGCTCCTACGGAGCTTCATTCGCTTGCATGGAGTTAACCATTATCAGCCGTTTCCAACGGCTTCCAGTTTCCACAATATTTTCAGCACATACCCTTTTTAATACCAAAGGGACGGTTCTAATGATATGTATTAGTTTTAATATTCTATTATTCAATAGGAGAGAGGTGGGGGTGGGGAATTGTTGATATTTTTTTATGGGATTTTTATTGGTGGGTGGGGGAAATTTTGTAGTTTTGTGGGTGGAGTAGCTTTTTGCTGCACTTTATTTTATAACCAACAAAACATTCTGATTATGAAACTTAAAATGATGATTGCGGTGTGCATGGTGGCATTCGTGGGCTTTTTCGCCCAAGCACAATCGGCACAGACAACCCAACCCAAAGCCAAAACTGAAATCAAAGTTCCCGTAAACACTGGCGATAATGTGGCTTACGTGAAAGCAGTGATTAATTATATCAAAGCCAAATTTGAAGCGTGCGAATCAATTCAAGACCTCGCCGCTCTGGAAACCGATCCTCTGTTTAAGAACATTGACGAATCAATGGAAAAAACTGAAGAATCGCTCACCCCTGAACAAAAAGCAGAACTCCAAGAATGGATGAAACTGCCCGAAAACAATATAGAGGCAGTTATCGAGGCAAAAGTAAAACAACTCATGCCAAAGGAATAAATATTAGATTAACCCCAAATCGGTCATTAGGACTTGTGCCATACAACCTAATAACCGATTTGGGCAAAAAAGAAGTTAGAAATATTGCTCTAACTTCTTTTTTTGTATTTATTTCATTATTAGGGTGTTGGTGGTCATGCGGTGCATGTATTGCTGGATGAGGGATTTTAGTTCATTTTCGAGTTGGGATTGGTTGGGGAGTTTGCCTGCAAGGTTTTGCTTGAGCAGTGGGTCGGTTTTGAAGCGGTAGAGTGCTTTGGTTTTCTGACCGTCGAACTGGAGCAGGAAATCGCCCTTGAAGTATTGATACACTCCGTTGTTGTAGTTGAACGCCCAAGTTTGTGCGGCTGGAGTGTGGAGCAAGTCGCAACCGAATGCTATATATGGCTTATCGTAGCCCAATATACCCATGAGTGTGGGCAGCACGTCGATTTGCTGCGCTATCACGCCTTGCTTCACACCAGTTTCCAAAGATCCATCGGGCGTGTAGAAGATGATAGGTATGCTGTATAATCCCTGGTCGGTTTTGTAGTAGGGGTGGGTGTTTTGGTTGGTGTGGTCGGCAACAAGCACAAACACCGTATTCCTATACCATGGCTGCTTGCTTGCCGCCTCGAAGAATTTACGCAACGCCATATCGGTGTAGCGCACGCACTTGTGGATAGGCTGTCCGCCCTCGTCTTTGAAGGTGGCGGCGTACTGCTCCGGCACCTTGAAAGGGTGGTGCGACGAAGCCGTAAACACCGAAGCCACAAAAGGCTGCTTGAAGCCGTTCACCATTCTCACCACATGTTGCAGATAGGGTTCGTCCCACACTGCCCACATGCCATCGAAGTCGGCATCGCCACCGCCTTTGGGGTCGGCATTGTATTCGGTGCGACCGAAGTATTTATCGTAGCCTGTGGCGCGCGCAAACGCCTCAAAACCCATCGAGCCGTTTTGCGCGCCGTGGAAAAATGCGCTGTAATAGCCCTTGTCGTGGAGCATACCGGCAAGGCCTGTGAGGTCGTTCATCGACGCTGGCGTGAGGAAAAACGGTTCCACCATCATCGGAATGCTCGACAGCGTTGACGGCATGGCGTCGATACTCTTACGGCCGTTGGCAAAGGTGTATTCAAACGTGAGGCTATGGGTGAGCAAGGAATCGACAAACGGAGTGTAGCCACGGTATTTTCCACCGTCCAAATCACGGTTCAAACTACCTATATACTCACGCCCAAAACTCTCCACTATCAGCACCACCACATTTTTCTTGTTCATCACCGTGCCTGAAGCGGGCTGATGGATTGGGGAGTAGTAAGAGAGCATCTGCTTTTCGTCGGTGAAATATTTCGGTTCCTCAAACACATTTTTACCGATGGTGCGAATGAGCGAGAAAGGCGTGTTGAGCACAATGGCAGCCTCGGTGGGGTGGTTCACATACTGGTTGGCGTTGCTCACCGTGATGGGGCGAACGGAGTGTGCCAAACCGCCACGCATACCACCAAGAATGCAAGGCACCATCAGCAATATCGATACCAGTGTGGCAAGGCTGTAGCGCCACCAGCAAATGGTGTGTCGCTTCAAATTGTGAGATAGATAAAGTCGCCAAAGGGCATAAATCAGCACCACGCCTATCAGCAGAAGATACCAGTGGCGAATCAGTTCGGTGCCGAAGATGCCGGCAAGGTTGCCCTCGTGGCTAAACTCGCTGAACACGGTGCTGGTGGTGCGGCGCGAGGTGTATTGGAAATACACGCAGTCGCAAAGGTTCATCACCACGGCAAGGGAATTAACCACCACAAACAGCCATTTGCACACCTTGCGATAGGTGGGCGTTTCCTTTAAATGGATCGGAAACAGCACCATCACTATCCACAGCACATTGGTGTACATAATGGCGGAGGAGTCGAACAGGAAACCTCCACGCAGCATCTCTATCAAGTGGCCAGCGGTGAGATTGTCGGAAAAACTACTGTAATTCGTGAGCAAAAATACGATTCGGCAAACGAAATACACCACATAAGCCAACACCAAATTACACACCACCGTCAGCAATGGCGCAAAACTATTATAGGTTAAAAACCTCTTTATCTTATCAACCATCTTCTTCACATTTTTACCCCACAAATTTAACCAAATCCCCCCAATCAACAAAACAACACCCCAAAAACAACACTATTCCACCCCACATCCCCCACATTTTTCCATATACTTTCAGGGCATTTCCCCACATTTTTCCACCTATTTTCGCACCATTTCCCCACATTTTTCCAAAAATTCACCCACAAGTATCTATTTTTCATGCATAAATTTATGGTCACAGTATAATAAGAACGTTATAATCAATAAAAAAATGGATACTTGAAGAAGTATTTCTTCCCATTTTTTATCGAAGAATTTGTCAATTCTTCGATATGCGTGCGACATAAAACTTCCACCCACATTATTGTTACCTATCACATTGCGGTTTACCGTTATATTCAGCAATATTTCTCCCAAATTATCGTCGAACCAATACTTGCGGAAAAGCGAGTCGGAATGAACTAAAGCATATAATTTGGCAAGTTTTTTTCTACCATAGTATCTATGGTATCTGATGCATCTTTTGATTTCCTTTTTTTTACCCAGTTTAAACCTCTATTAAAGAGCACGTTACTCTTAATTTTAGTAGTATCATTTATTTTTTCTATTTCAAGGTGATTTTTTATAGTATCATTCGGCATATCTCTTAACAGAACTAATACCTTGTCGGAAAGGTAAATATCATTAATCGACACATACAATTCTCCAGAGTGACGAGCAGTGAATGAAAAAGACTCGCTCCTTTCATGATTATCCTGAATGATATGTGGATTATCATCATTATCATCTCTACTATCGTAAATAATAGTTTCGTTATCTTTTTTTATTTGATAAAGAAGCGAACCAAACACAGCGTCCTTCTTATTATACATACATAATTCTACCAAATTAGGAAGACGAAGCGATTGTGAACTATCTTTTACACTTGGGTTGATAAAAGAAAATGGCAATGTATCGTTTTTATTAGCACTATTCACAAGGTCGAAAACACGTCCATAAAAAGCTCCTGATGCCGATATTCGCACTTCATCGCCTTTCACAATATTAATGCCAGTATTTGTCCACGGCTGAGCTGTGTTGTAAAGGTAAACGCAACTTTCAATGCCACAAGGCTGCTCCATGTGAATGGTGCCATAGTCATTGATCAGTTGATTGGAATCAAGTAGCAATACGCTGTTAAAGAAAAAGAAAAAAGTGGATACCAGCAAAACTATCGCCAACACTATTGAACAGAAAAACATCACAAAGTTCACTCGTGCAGAGTTGATTTTCGATTGAAATTTCTCTTGCCGGTTTGAAAACGCCCACGCCAACAACGATACTATTTTGTAATAGCATAGAGGGAGCAACATCATTAATTTCCAAAGCGTGCGAAATATAAATATAGTGACAGGAAATTTGTCAGTCTTTCGGAAATCAAAAAATGGGGTGATTCCTAAAATCTCGCAATCACTTCGGTTTTCAATGCGTGTTTGATGCGTTCCCGAAAGCAATTCGGTAAGAAACGAACGGTCGTCCACCTCATAGTTTGTCGTAGTTTTGGCGGTGGTGGCGGTATTGCTTGTAATGGCCTCTAATAGCGATTTTATGTTCATTATTTATTGGTTTTACGTTCAATAACTATCAAAAACGACCCCACATTATCCATATACCACGGATCACGATATTTCTTTTCTTTATAGTATATGAGTTCATTAACTAATGGGTAACCTGTACTATCTGGATTTTTCCCATTGTAATAAAAACCCAAACCAAAATTTTCTTTTTTTAAATCGTATAAGGGTTTTCTTGTATGGTTTAACTCACAACTACCATTAGTAAAAACATCTTTAAAAACATTCTTAAGGTAAGCTTTATTTAACTTTTCAGGGTTTGATTTGATAGGTTTAATAATAAATTTTGTTAATTTATTTTTTTGATATATATCAGTTAAAGAATCCTGAAGACTTTTCATACTTGCTAAATACATATCCTTTATATTTTTATCACTCATCACCACATCGTTGACGGCAAAATGCAGCACACCATCACATGGAACTACCAATTCAATGCGCTCTTTTCCAATGGTGAATATTTGATTATTTTCCCCTTTTTCGTCAGTACCATCAATATATGTGCTTTCTTTTATCCATTTTCCAGTATTTTTTTGTTTTGAAACAGGAATTATTTGCATCAACAATTTTCCAAATGGGGCATCTGGTACAAGTCGAAACTTACCTCGAAATGCGCTATGACCAGTGTTACGCTCAAGTCCCTCTGTTCCCACCCAACTAAATCCAGGTTGAAAGTCGTCGGAAGCACCATCTACAAGATAATGAATTGCCGTGTTGGCTGCACCAGAAGCCCTAATAGTAATACGGTCGTTTTTCTTTACCTCAATACCAGAGTTTGCCCACAGTTCGGCAGTATTAAAAAGCCAATAAATCACCTCCTTGTCCTCATTCTTGATAATGGTAGCACCGTAAGGGTTGGTTTTAATCACATTATAGGGATAGAAACTTTTCACCACCAGCACCACAAGAGCAAGTCCAATAAAAAAAACTCCCACTATCACAAACAGCGATGCTATCACTTTCCACATAGCACGCGGATTCTCCAAAATTTCAAAAAGACGCTTATGACGCACTATTTCAATGGTCACAGTCCTGCTATTTTCGTCAGAGTGGTTCGAATTGTTGGACTCGGTTTTTGATGTGGACTCAGCATCTGCTGACTGATAGATTTTTTTAGAATCTTCAGGTTGGAAATCTAAATTTTCGGTAGTTTTTGAAGATGTATCAGGCATAATATAAGGGTTTTGAAAGTTTATGTATTCGCAAATATATAAAATATAATTCCACAAACAAAGCAAAATCGCAATTAATTTTTAAAAACTTTTTTATATTCAGCATTTTTCAGCATCATTCTTCTATAATTTCCATAACAAAAACCGTAAAAAATACGATTATAATCGTAAAATTAACGGTAAATTTTGGATTATAATCGTATTTTTTACTATTTTTGTGGCAGAAAAACTGTAACATGATTGCTATATGGAACACATCAAACGTATCTTGCAAGATAAAATAGAGGAGCGATTAGTGCCTGGAAAAGCAGTGCTCATTTATGGTGCGCGGCGTGTGGGTAAAACCGTGCTTTTGAAAGAAATAGTCAAGAAAACTGGTGGTAAGACCATATTTTTGAATGGCGAAGATATTGATGTGCACAATATGCTTCAAAACCGCTCCGTGAGCAATTTCCGCCAATTGTTTAGCGGAATTGATTTGCTGGCTATCGACGAAGCGCAAAACATTCCTCAAATCGGGCAAGTCATTAAGTTGATTGTTGATGAAATTGATGGCATCAAAGTGATAGCCACAGGTTCATCGTCGTTCGACCTCCTAAATAAAATTGGTGAACCACTTGTGGGGCGTGCTTCACAATTTGTGCTCTCACCTTTTTCAATTAAAGAAATAGCACAACAGCAGAATGGAATAGAAATCAAGCAGAATTTAGCGAGCCGACTTATTTACGGCAGTTATCCTGAAGTGGTGGGTATGACCAGAAATTATATGAAAGAGGAATATCTGCGTGAAATAGTGAACGCCTATTTATTGAAGGATATCCTTGCTATCGACGGTCTGCGAAATTCCGCAAAAATGAACCGTCTGCTCCAACTAATAGCATATCAAGTGGGTGACGAAGTGAAATACGATGAATTAGGAAAGCAGTTAGGTATGCACCGTGATACTGTTGAGAAATATCTCGACCTTCTTTCAAAGGTTTTTGTTATTTATAGGGTTGGGGCATTTAGCAGAAATATGAGAAAAGAGGTGTCGAAAGCAGGAAAATGGTATTTCTACGACAATGGTATTAGAAATGCTGTAATGGGCAATTTCAAAGACGTGAATAATAGGCAAGATATGGGCGAACTTTGGGAAAACTTCTTCATCACAGAAAAAATGAAGAACAACCAAAACCAACTGCTTCACCAACAATTACACTTTTGGCGCACCTACGACCAGCAGGAAATCGACCTTATAGTGGAATCAAACGATGCTATTAACGCTTATGAGATGAAGTGGGGTAAAAAGAATCCGAATGTTCCGAGTGGATTTGCAAAAGCATACCCAAATGCCAACTACAATGTAGTCAATCCCGAAAACTATTTTACACTTCTATAAAAGAAAATAACGTAAAAAATACGATTGTAATCGTAAAATTAACGGTAAATTTTGGATTATAATCGTATTTTTTACGGTTGTATGTATAAAACTACAATTTTATAGCGTAGGAATATGATTATGGAATGCTTTTACTCGATTTGGGTTAAAAGCACCTGATAAATTGGTTATTGCAATTGAAGAGCGTGTTTCAAATTTAGCGAATTCATCATAACGTAGGGACATGCCTTCGGCATGTTTCGATGCAATCCACAATGTATAAACGCCTTGGAAACATGCCGAAGGCATGTCCCTACGCTATGGTGCTTTCATTTTTGGTGATTTGACACATCCTCCCTACGTTATGGTGTATTCCTTATTTGCAGAGGAATTCTACGAGTTTCTTTACTGCGCGGCCGCGGTGGCTGATGGCGTTTTTTTCGTCGGCGGTCATTTGGGCGAAGGTGCGGCCGTCGGCTTCGTCGGGTTGGAAAATTGGGTCGTAGCCAAATCCGCTGTCGCCATGCTTTTCGGTGAGGATATGTCCTTCCACACGGCCATCGAAAATGTGGAGTTCGCCATTCAAAATCAGTGCCACGGCAGTGCGGAAACGCGCTGTGCGTTTCTCCATCGGCACGCCTTGCATTTTATCAAGCACTTTACGCATATTTGCTTCACTATCGTGTCCGGCACCAGCATATCGGGCACTATACACGCCTGGTTCACCGCCCAGCGCATCAATTTCAAGACAGGTGTCGTCGCTGAAGCAGTCGTAGCCGTAGTTATCTTTTATGAAGCGAGCCTTTTGCTCAGCGTTGCCTTCAATGGTGGGGCAAGTTTCGGGAATATCGTCGTGGCAATCAATGTCGTTCAAACTCAAGATTGTGAATTTCTCACCCACAATCTCCCTCAATTCCTGCAACTTATGCGCATTATTAGTGGCAAATACTATCTTATTCATTTCCCTTTCAAATTAATTATATATCAAAAGTACTAAAAACCAGCCACATACCAAACACAAACCACACTTTTCCTATAAATTTAGACCTTTTAAAAAACACTTTTCCTATAAAAATAGGTATTCAAAAATACACTTTTCCTATAGATTATGGATTTATTGGTTAAAAAATAGGCAAAAAAAATGCTTAGTGCCAGTCTGTGCATCTAAGCGTTTTAGTTTATATTATTCTTTAAAATCAGAAATATATTTTTTTATTTGTTCCTCTAATATTGGTAAATCTTCATTTATTACAATCCATAATATATCAAGATTTATTTGATAATAGTCATGCACTAATATATGGCGCATTTTTTCTATCATTCGCCAAGGTGTTTCGGTATGAGATTCTTTAAATTCCTTTGTTAATTTATAAACTGCCTCTCCCACAATTTGCACGTTATATACAGTGGCATGTAGATGAAGAGTATCATTAACCAGTTCTTCTTTACTCATGCCCTTTGTAAATTCTTGCACTCTTTCTATTGATGAAAGTACATATAAAAAGTGTTTGAGAGAAGAATGAGGAAAGTTTACTGGTAATCAGTTACTTTCCTCATTTTGGTTAAAAGTGACGAGGACAGACGAAGACGGGAA
>OIYV01000384.1_pt1 | contig 26510 bp, 20 predicted proteins | sample 1588251 | NCBI WGS metagenome assembly OIYV01 (sample SAMN03283282) | human gut metagenome | biome: human-associated habitat; material: feces | host: Homo sapiens | place: Peru | collected 2012
GGCGGGTCTGCTTGATGTTCTCTTCGAAGGGCAGGCTGGAGCCGTCGATCATGACGGAGGTAAAGCCGCCGTCGATGCAGCTCTTGCAGGTCTCAAAATCGGGGCCGTGATCCAGATGCAGCGCGATGGGAATGTCGGGGTTTTCGATGACGGCGGCCTCGACGAGCTTGGTCAGATAGGTGTGGTTCGCATAGGCGCGCGCGCCCTTGGACACCTGCAGAATGACCGGAGACTTCGTCTCGTTGCAGGCTTCGGTGATGCCCTGCACGATCTCCATATTGTTGACGTTGAACGCGCCGATGGCATAACCGCCGGCGTACGCCTTTTTGAACATTTCAGTTGTGGTTACCAGAGGCATAGAAAACACTCCTTTGTAAAAATTTCGTGGTTATTATACCACAATTTGTTCGGATTGCAAGCGGGTAATTCAGAAATACCAGATTTCGTGAAGGCCGCCCATGGAAAAGCCCAGCCGGTCGTAGAGCGCCATAGCCGGACGGTTTTCCATCGCGCACAGAAGGCGTATTTCGTCGCTCGGCAGCAGTGCCGCAAGCGCGCAGACGCAGTCCGCGCCGCTGCCGCGCTTAAGGGTCGCCACGGCGGCAAGGACGCCGCCGCTGACAAGGCCCAGACCGATCCGGCGTCCTCCTTTGGTCACCCAGCAGGCACCTTCCGGTGTTGCCGCGTAGGTTTTTGCCGTCAGGATGTGGCGAAAGCGCTCACGGTAGCGGCTTGCCCACTCCGGCGCGTCTGTTAAGACGGCGACCGCTTCCGTATCCGGCAGCGCGGCGCGCTCGATGCTCCGCCAGATGATGCACGCTGCGGTGCGCCGCCCACGAAAATCGCCGTTTCCGCTAAAAACCACCTGCCGCGCACCGGCGGCGGTGCACAATCCGGCGCAGTCCTTGCAAAGCGCGTCCGTTGTGGTAAACACACTGCGCACGATCACATATGCGTTCCCGCTGACCGGAATTTCGGACAGGACGAGCGAAGCGATCCCCTCGGAGGAGGTAAAAAACGGCAGATCCTTCATTGCGTGTCATACACCTGCGCGTCGCTCAGGCTGCGCGCGTCGGCGGAATTGTGGAAGACACAGTCGACCGTCGGCGTCAGTGTGCGGATGCGGCCGCGCGTGACGTAGACCGCGTAGTCCTTAAACACGACGGGGCAGATCGGCGCGCGCGCGAGCAGCTCGCGGCAGAGGTCAACATAGTTGCCGGAGTTTTCCAGCGCGGAGTTGCAGTAAGCGGTCAGCGCGGCGTCGGAGATCGAGCCGTAGCCGAGCGCGCCGTCTTCGCGGAAAAACTCACGCAGGTCAAAGTTCGGCGTCAGGCGCACCTCGCCGTAGTAGAGGTCAAAATCGCCGTCCTTCAGCGCCTGCAAATAGGCGTCACGATCCAAAACGCTCATCTTCATCGAAAGTCCGGCATCCGTCAGCACCTGACAGATTTGCTCCGCCGCCTTGACGCGCACGGGATCCTCCGAACAGACCAAGAACAGGCCGACGTGGCCGACATAGTTTTCCGAGCTTAAAATTTCGGAATTGTGCACGGCAGCGGCAAAGGCCTGCTCCGTGTAGGTGTAGCCGGCGGCAAGCGCCGTGTCATAGAGATCCGAACGCGGCGAGCAGGGGAGCACGGCTGCCTCGGCAAATCCGCCGTAGACATCCTGCACGAGCGTGTCGCGGTCGACGGCCTTTGTCACCGCCGTGCGCAGCGTGTCGTTGACAAAATAGCCGCTGTAGAGGTTGAACCCGATGTAGTGCATGACAGTCGTCGGTGCAGACCAGATCTCATAGTCGCAGCGATAGCTGACCGCAGCAGGAGAGTTGGGGTCGCAGTAGACCAGATCCGTGCCGCCGAACTCGAAGGCGTCGCGGATCTGCGTGCTGTTTTCCGCGCGATTGAGCGCGATGCGCTCCTCGTCAACGACCGGCGCGCCGTCCTGCCACCAGTAGGAATTTCGCCGCAGCTCCTTGCCGCTGCTTGCAAGGCAGTAGGGGCCAGTGCCCAGCGGTTCCGCGCGCTCGACCGTGGTCGCGCGTACGATCGGCACGTCGAGCATAAGGCAGAAGTTTTCATAAGCCGTCGTCAGCGTGAGGACGACGGTGTCGTTTGACGTTGCCTCTGCATAAGCCAAATGCGCAAGGCGCGCGCGGTAGATCGAGCTGTCCTTCGCCGCGTTGAGCGAGGCAACGACGTCCTCGGCGGTCAGCGCAATACCATTGGAAAAGCGGACGCCGGACACCAAACGGATCGTATAGGTCTTGCCGTCGTCGGACACGGTGAAGGTGTCGCACAGCACAGGCTCCGCGCGGTACCGGTCGGAAACGACAAAGAGGCTTTCATAGAGCAGGGAAAGCAGCGCGCGGTTGACGGTCGAGGTGCAGGTGTACGGGTTGAGGCCGTAGGCGTTGAGATAAGAAAGTCCGAACACGCCGTTTTCCTTGCGGATCGGCGTCTCCGGCTCGATCGTGGTCACAGGCGTTTGCGTGGAGGCCTCCGGTGTTGCGCGCTGCATGCTGCATCCGCCAAGCAGCAGCGCGACGGCAAGAAAAAGAACAAACAGTTTTTTCACAGTGACTCTCCTTGCAGCATGATTATCGCGGCGAGCGAGCCGCGCCGATCGCCGACGCGGCGGTGCGACCAAAAGCGCTGCGGCTGACAGGCGGTGCACGCTTTCGCGATGTCGATCTGCCGGATGCCTGCCTGCTCGAGCTGAATGGCATTGAGCAGCTTCAGGTCAACGTGGTATTTTTCGCCCGTCTGCGTGATCGCGGGCGCGGCGGCCGCGCCCATGGCCTTGCGCATGGCGTCCGGCACGTCGCCGTCCGTTTCAAAGCAGCATGACCCGATGCACGGGCCGATCGCCGCGCGGATCGCTTCGGGGCGGCAGCCGAACTGTTCCTGCATTGCCGCGACCGCCTTTGCAGCGATTTTGGCGGCTGTACCGCGCCAACCCGCGTGCACCGCGCCGATGACGCGCTTTTGCGGGTCGAAAAAGAGAATGGGGGTGCAGTCGGCGGAGAAAACCGTCAGTGCGACGCCCGTTTCGTTTGTGATCAGTCCGTCCACGCCGTGATCGACGGGGCGCAGCAGGCCGCGCCCGCATTCGCCGCATCCGACGCGCTCGACAATGTCGGAGTGAATCTGCGAGGTAAAAACGGTCTGCTCCGGCAGAAAACCGACGGCCTTGCCGAGCCGCGCATAGTTTTCTACGACGTTGGCATAGACATCCCCGCGATGCACGCCCAGATTCAGCGAGGCAAGGGCACCCGTGCTCACGCCACCAAAGCGGGTGGAAAAGCAGTGGGCGGTGCCTTGCAGCGCGGAGGCGGTCAGATACTCCAGCGAGCCGACATGATTTGTCTGAAGATCCATTACTTTGCCTCGTCCTTGTCGCGGCAGCAGTGCTTATACTTTTTGCCGCTCCCGCACGGGCACGGGTCGTTTGCGCCGACCTTCACCTTTTTTACGACGGGTTGACGCTTTACGGTCTTGTCGCTGCCGCCGGTCGCGGTGATCTTTGCGACCTGCTTGCGCTTGACGTCTTCCTCCGTGCGCAGTCGGAAGAGGTAGAGACGGCGAACGGTCTCCTCACGAATGGCGTTGATCATGCCGTCGAACATCTGGAACCCCTCGCGCTTGTAGGCGACGACCGGATCGGTCTGGCCGTAGGCGCGCAGGCGGATCCCCTGCTTGAGGTCGTCCATGGCGTCGATGTTGTCCATCCAGTATTCGTCGACGACGCGCAGCAGAATGATCCGCTCGATCTCGCGCATACGCGCATCGCCGTACTCGCGCTCCCGCAGCGCGTAGGTCTTGCGGAACAGCTCGGTAAGCTGCGCCTTGGCATCCTCCTTGGTGCAGGGAAGGGCGGGGGAGAAAGCGCCGGCGGGGTAGTAGATCAAAGCGAACTTCGCGTTGATCTGCTCGATCGGCGCGGCGTCCTGCGCCTGCGGCTCGACGCCGAAGGCGTCCTCGACCTCGGTGTCGATCACATAGTCCACCATTTCCTGAATGGTGCCGGAGAGGTCTTCTCCGTCGAGCACCTTCTGGCGCTGTTCATAGATCACGCTGCGCTGCGTGTTCATCACGTCGTCATATTCCAGCACGTTCTTTCGCGCTTGGAAGTTGCGGCTTTCCACGGTCTTCTGCGCGCTCTCGATGGCGTTGGAGAGGATTTTTGCGTCGATCGGCGTGTCCTCGTCGATGCCCATGGCGTTTAGCATATTCATTATGCGTTCGGAGCCGAACAGGCGCATCACGTCGTCTTGCAGCGACAGGAAGAAGCGCGTTTCGCCCGGGTCGCCCTGACGGCCGGAACGGCCGCGCAGCTGGTTGTCAATGCGGCGTGACTCGTGGCGCTCGGTGCCGACGATGTACAGACCGCCTGCGGCACGCACGCGCGCCGCTTCCTCATCCACGTCTACCTTGTGACGGGCGTAGGCTTCCTTAAAGGCGGCTCTTACCGCCAAAATTTCGGGGTCGTCTGTCTCGGCGTAGGAATTGGCCTCTGCGATCAGCTCGTCGGGAATTTCCCGCTTGCGCAGCTCGGACAGCGCCATATACTCCGCGTTGCCGCCGAGCATGATGTCGGTGCCGCGTCCGGCCATGTTCGTCGAGATGGTGACGGCGCCGAACTTGCCCGCCTGCGCAACGATCTCGGCTTCCTTTTCGTGGTGCTTCGCGTTGAGCACGGTGTGCGCGACGCCCTCACGGCGCAGCAGCTTGGAAAGATATTCGGACTTTTCAATGGAGATCGTGCCGACCAGCACCGGCTGCCCCTTGGCGTGGCACTGCTTGATCTGCTCGATCACGGCGCGGAACTTGCCTGCCTCCGTCTTATAGACCACGTCGTGGTGGTCGATACGGATGACCGGCTTATTTGTCGGGATCTCCACGATGTCCAGCTTGTAGATCGCGGAAAACTCCTCTTCCTCGGTCAGCGCGGTGCCGGTCATGCCGGAGAGCTTCGTGTACAGGCGGAAGAAATTCTGGAAGGTGATGGTCGCAAGCGTCTTGTTCTCACCCGCGACGGAAACGCCCTCTTTGGCCTCGATCGCCTGATGCAGACCCTCGTTATAGCGTCTGCCGTACATCAGTCGACCCGTGAACTCGTCGACGATGATGACCTGTCCGTCCTTAACTACGTAGTCGATGTCGCGTTTCATAATACCGCGTGCGCGCATGGCCTGATTGATATGGTGGACGATGGTCGTGTTTTCAATGTCGCCCAGATTTTCCACACCGAAGAATTTTTCCGCCTTGGCGATGCCGCTTGCCGTCAGATTGGCGGTGCGCGCCTTTTCGTCGATGTAGTAGTCGCAGTCGAGGTCGTCCAGCTCCTCCTTGTCGTCGATCGTCGCAAAGACGCGCTTGCTCAGACCGGAGACAAAGAAATCCGCCATTTCGTAGAGCTTTGTGGAGTCCTCGCCCTTGCCGGAGATGATCAGCGGCGTGCGCGCTTCGTCGATCAGGATGGAGTCGACCTCGTCGACGATGGCGAAATTATGACCGCGCTGCACCATGTCGCTCTTGTAAAGCGCCATGTTATCGCGCAGATAGTCAAAGCCCAGTTCATTGTTTGTGCAATAGGTGATGTCCGCGTTGTAGGCGCGGCGGCGCTCCTCGCTGCTCAGATCGTGGACGATCAGGCCGACGGTCAGACCGAGGAAACGGTATACCTTGCCCATCCATTCCGAGTCGCGCTTGGCAAGGTAGTCGTTGACTGTGACGATATGCACGCCCTTGCCGGTCAGCGCGTTGAGGTAGGCGGGGAGGATCGCGACGAGCGTTTTGCCTTCGCCGGTCTTCATCTCCGCGATGCGTCCCTGATGCAGGACGATGCCGCCGATGAGCTGCACGCGATAGGGGCGCATACCCAGCACGCGGTCGGCTGCCTCGCGGCAGACCGCGAAGGCCTCCGGCAGCAGCGCGTCAAGCGTTTCGCCCTCCGCGTAGCGCCGCTTAAACTCCGCCGTTTTCTCCCGCAGTTGTTCGTCGGACAGCGCGGCGACGTCCTTTCCCAGCGCCTCGATGCGGTCGACCGTCGGCAGCAGCTTCTTGACCTCGCGCTCCGAACGTGTCCCGAAAATTTTAGTAATCAGTCCCATGAATCCATTCGACCTTTCTGGTATTTGAAACATTATAGCATACAAAGTGGCGTAAAAAAAGCCGAGCAATGCATTTCTTACAGAAAATTCAAAATTCAACCGCCTGTTGAGCCGAGCGCAACCGGTGCGTTATTGTCTTGCGCGCCGTGGAGTGTTATACTGAGCGCCAAGGACGCGGCAGCTTTCGTGAGGCTATTTGCAGTGCCCCAGCGGCGCTTCGTCAAAGGTGATCACGGTATAGTAGCGGCGGTTTTCAAATTGGACGCGCTCGTCGATGCGCCGCTTCAGCTCCGCCTTTTTTCCGTCCATGGAGAACGGAATGACCAGATCGAAGATCAGATTGGTGTGCCCGGGGCCGCGCACCATGCGGAAATCGTGCACGCTCAGGCGCTCGTCAATGTCCTTTACGGCGTCGCTGACGAGCTTGCACATACGGTTGCGCTCCGCGTCGTCCGTCACCACGGGGTCATAGTGGATGACCAGATGGATCTTCAGGTCGCGCATGGCGTCGCGCTCGATGTCGTCGATGATGTCGTGGCAGACCAGCGGGTCTTCGTCGGCAGCCATTTCCGCGTGGACGGTCGCAAAGCACTGCCCGGGGCCGTAATCGTGCACCAGCAGGTCGTGAATGCCGAGAATTTTCGGGTGCGACAGCACGAGCTTGTTCAGACGCTCGACCAGATCCGGATCGGCCTTTTCGCCCAGAAGCGGACTGATGGTCTGCTTCATGATCCCCCAGCCGGAGCGGAGGATGAACAGCGCGACGATCAGACCGATCCAGCCGTCGACGTTAACGCGGAAGAAGTAACTCGCCGCGCAGCCGAGCAGCACAGCGGCGGTGGTCAGCACGTCGTTTCGGCTGTCCGCCGCTGTGGCGCTGAGCGCGGCCGAGCCGATGCGGCGGCTCAGCTCGCCGCAGAAGGCCGCCATCCACAGCTTGAGCAGGATGGAGAAGAGCAGGATGCCGCCGGTCAAAAGCGAGACCGCGACCGATTCCGGATGCAGAATTTTCAGAAAGGAGGTTTTCGCAAGCTCCGCGCCGATCAGGAGGATCAGCGCCGCGACGGCAAGCCCGCTGAGATACTCAATGCGCGCGTGGCCGTAAGGATGCTCCTCATCTGCGGGTCGCTCCGCCAGACGGAAGCCGAGCAGGGTGATCAGGGAAGAGGAGGCATCGGAAAGATTGTTCACGGCGTCGGCCGCAACACTGACCGAGCCGGAGAGAAGACCGGCAACGAGCTTCCCTGCAAAAAGCAGCAGATTGCAGACGATGCCGACGATGCCGGCAAGACGCCCGTAGGCGCCGCGTACGCGGGGGTCGTCCGTGTTCTTATGATCCTTTACAAAACGCCGCAGCAGGAGTTGAGTCATGCGCCGTGCCTCCCTTTTACAAACATAACTACCATTATACAGACCTTTTGGGAAAAAGTACACCTTAATTTTCACCTTACCCCTTCCATTTTGCCCGCTGCGTGGTATAATGGACGCATATCTTGCACGATTGTTGAGTTTTTGCCTATGAAACGAATTCTATTTTACCTAAAACCTTACCGGCGCAGGCTGGTCGCGGCGACGCTTCTGATCTCGCTGTCGACGTTTTGCGACCTTCTGCTGCCTACTCTGATGTCGGATATTTTGAACAACGGTGTGCAGAGCGGCAACTTCCGCTACATTCTGCTGCGCTGTCTGATGATGCTGGCGGTCGCGGGTGTTTCGCTCGCGGCGATCCTGCGCGGCACCAAGCAGTCCAGTGAGATCGTGGCGGCCTTCTGCGCCGATCTCCGCGCCGACATTTTTAGAAAAGTCAATCAGTTCACCTTTGAAGAATTCAGCTCCCTTGGAACGGCCGCGCTGGTCACGCGCGCGACGCACGATGTCGACACCGTTTCGTGGGTCGCCTCGATGCTTGCGGGCACCTTTGCGACCATCCCGATGCTGTTTATCGGCGGCGTCGTGCTCGCGATGCGCAAGGACGTCCTGCTTTCGCTGATCCTGCTGGCCTTTGTCCCGCTGATCCTGCTGGCCGTCGTCCTTGTGGGTCGGCGCGTGCTGCCCCTGTGGGAAAAGTCGGATCTGTATATCGACAAGCAGAACGGGATCATGCGCGAGCGTCTTCGCGGCATCCGCGTCATCCGTGCCTTCAATTCCGAGGAGCACGAGCATGAGCGCATCGCGGAGGCGACGCACGTCATGGCGGAGAATATCATCAAGGGCAACGTCTCCATGGGGATCATTTCGCCCCTATCTCTGCTGCTGCTTAACGTGTCCATTGTCCTAATCGTCTATTTCGGCGGATGGCGCATGGTGCACGGCGTCAGCAGTGTCTCCGCCGCAGACGTTTTTGCGATCATACAGTACATCACAATGGTCATGAACGGCGTGCTTATGGCGTCCTTTGCGGTCGTCATGTTCCCGCACGCGCAGATCGCCGCGCAGCGTATCGGACAGGTGTTCGATGCGCAGGGCATGGGCGACCAGCAGAAGGGCGAGGACGCCGTGCTCTCCGGCGACATCCGCTTTGACCACGTGAGCTTCTCCTACGGCGGCTCGGAAAACGCCGTGAGCGACATCAATCTGCACATTCAAAAAGGACAGAAGATCTCCATCATCGGCGGCACGGGCAGCGGCAAGAGCACGCTGATCTCCCTGATGCTCGGCTTCCGTATGCCGACGCAGGGCGCGGTGTGCTTTGACGGCGTTGCAACCGACGTGCTGAGCAAGCGCTCCCTTCGTCAGAACATCAGTATCGTACTGCAAGGCTCCGCGATATATTCCGGAACGATCGAGGAAAACATCCGAATGGGAAATCCGGAGGCGAGCGAACAGCAGCTTGCCGAGGCGGCGGAGCTTGCGCAGCTTTCCGATTTCATCGCTTCGTGCGAGGGCGGTATGCGCTACGAGATCCGGCAGGCGGGCAAAAACCTCTCCGGCGGGCAGAAGCAGCGGCTTGCCATTGCGCGCGCGGTCGTGAAGGAAGCGCCGATCTACATATTTGACGACAGCTTCTCCGCGCTGGATTTCCTGACAGAGAAGAAACTGCGCGCCGCGCTCAACGAACGCATCGCGGGCAAGACGCAGATCGTCGTGACGCAGCGCGTGACCTCGGCAATGAGTGCCGACTGCATTTTCGTTATGGATCAGGGGCGTCTCGTGGATGCCGGTACCCATACGGAGCTGCTGGAGCGCTGCCGGATCTATCAGGAGATCTTCGCCTCTCAGACAGGAGGTGGCAAAAAGTGAAAAAGAACGACCGTACCATCCGCCGCTTGGTCGTAGAAGCGCGGCCGATCTGGAAATGGCTGCTGCTGGCCTGCTTCTTGTGCATCGTTCTGATCGTCTGTGCCGTTGCCGGTCCGAAGCTTTTGGGCGACCTGATCGACCGCTTGGGCACCTACGACGGGCAGCCCGACTTTATGCGTTCGCTCCTGCCGCGTTTGGGTGCGCTGCTGGGCGTCTATGCCGCCTATAGCCTGCTGAGCTATCTCAAAATGCTTCTGCTGAACAACATGGTCAGCCGCTACTTCACCTGTACGCTGCGCATCCGCATCTCCGACAAGCTCAAGCGTCTGCCGGTCAGCTATGTTGACCAGACGCCGGTCGGCGATATTCTCTCGCGTATGACCGACGACGTCTCGACGATGGGCAACTATCTGCATCAGATCGTCGATACGCTCATGACGGGCTTTTTGATGATCCTTGCCATTGCGGTTATGATGCTTCTCGAGGACTGGCGGCTCGGCCTGCTTGTCCTTGCGCTGACGCCTGCCTCGATTTGGCTGTCCGCGCTGATCTCCAAAAAGAGCGAGCAGCATTTCTATCAAATGTTTACCGAGGGCGGCAACCTCAACTCCGTCGTCGAGGAATCCTTCACCAATTTTGCCACGACGAAGGCGTATAATCTGGAGTCCTATGTCGGGCAGAAGCATGAGGTGGTCAACATCCGTCGGCGCGACTCGGAGGGAAAGGCAACCTACACCTCCTCCATCGTTCGCCCGATCATCGCCTTTTCCAATGCGCTGGCCTATATCGCCATCTGCCTTCTGGGCGGCTGGCTGATCGTCAACACGTCGACCGTCACCGTGGGTGCGGTGGTCACCATCCTGCTCTACGCCAAGCAGTTTTCCGGCCCGTTGGAGCAGATCGCGGGCGGCTTTGGCGACTTGCAGCACGCGAAGGCTGCGGCCAAGCGCGTCTTTAAGCTGCTCGATCTGCCCGAAGAGCCGGAGGCAGACGGAAAGCTCGGCCACGCGGCGGAGGGTAATATCCGCTTTGAGCACGTCGACTTCTCCTATGACCCCAGCAGTCCGCTCATTCAGGATCTTAACATCGACGTCAAACGCGGACAAAACGTTGCCATCGTCGGGCCGACCGGCGCGGGCAAAACGACGATCGTCAACCTGCTCATGCGCTTTTACGATGTCGATCGTGGCAGGATCCTGATCGACGGTGTGGACTGTGCGACGCTCTCCCGCGAGGAAATGCGCAACCAGTTTGCAATGGTGCTGCAAGACACGTGGCTCTTCCGCGGGACGATCGCCGAAAACGTTGCCTACGGCAAGCCGGATGCAACGCGCGAGGAGATCATCGCCGCCTGCGACCGCGCCTACTGCGACCATTTCATTCGGACGCTTCCGGAGGGCTACGACACCGTCGTCGGCGACGACATGACGAACCTTTCCGGCGGCCAGAAGCAGCTTCTGACCATCGCCCGCGCAATGCTTGCCGACCGGAGACTGCTCATTTTGGACGAGGCGACCTCCAACGTCGATACGCGCACGGAGGTGCTGCTGCAAAAGGCAATGGACAACCTGATGCGGGAGCGCACCTGCTTTGTCATTGCGCACCGGCTTTCCACCATTGTCGATTCCGACCTCATTCTTGTCATCGACCACGGCCGGATCGTTGAGCAGGGAACGCACCGTTCGCTGCTGGAAAAGAAAGGGTTCTACTACCAGATCTACACCAGTCAGTACGCGATTTGAAACAAAAATCCCCGAAAGAAGCATTTGCTTCTTTCGGGGATTTTTTGCGTTATTGCAAATTGGATGCAAAAGCGTTGCAAGCAGGATGCAAACCGAGGTTAACATAATGCCGAAAGGAGGCGCAGAATGAAAAGAAAGAAACCGAAGATTTACGCGGGAATGTCGATCGTAGCGCTCTTTGTATCCGTTGCGGCGCTGATCGTTTCCTGCCGTGTCAAAAGCGCGGCACGGCGCGGGCAGGGGGAAAAGGAGTCACAAGCGACGGAGGCGTCGCTGCCGGAGCTGAAAGACACTGCCTATCTGATGCTCATCAACGCGTCGCACCCGCTTCCCGAGGATTACGAGCCGCAGCTAACGCGGCTGAACGACTGGCCGCTCAGCGTTGCGACGCCGGTCTACGACGACCTGTGCGCCATGCTGCGGGCGGGCAGGGAGGCTGGACTGTCGTTTCAGATCTGCTCGGCCTACCGCACGCGCGAGGAGCAGCGGGTCCTTTTTGAAGAGGACGTTCAGGCGCGCATGACGGAGGACGGGATGAACAGGGCGCAGGCGGTCGCCGAAACGGCGCGCTATACGATGCAGCCCGGGTGCAGCGAGCACGAGAGCGGCTTCGCGCTGGACATCGTTTCAACGGGAAACCAGCGCCTTGACGACACACAGGAGCGGACGGAGGAGACACAGTGGCTGCACGCGCACTGCTGGGAGTACGGCTTTATCCTGCGCTACCCGAAGGACAAGGAGACGATCACCGGTGTCGCCTACGAATCGTGGCACTATCGCTATGTCGGTAGAGCGGCGGCGGAGCTGCTTACAAAGCAGGGACTGACGTTGGAGGAGTATACAGACCAAAATGGCTGAGGGCGCGAACAAGACCGTCCTCGTCGCAGTCGGCCGTTACATAGTCCGCCGCAGCGATACACTCCGGCGTGGCGTTTCCCATGGCGACGCCGATCTTCGCTGCTTGCAGCATCTCAATGTCGTTTTCCGAGTCACCGAAGGCAACGGCGTTTTCCGCCGTCAGGCCGTAGCGCTGTAAAATGCCGAGCATCGCGGCACGTTTTCCTCCGTCCTTGGAGATCAGATCGTGCCCGAGGCGGAACCATTGCGTCATGCGGCTGTGCGGAGCGAGGGCGAGCGGCGCGGACATCTCTCCGCGCGGCAGGAAAAGGACGATCTTGTATACCGGCGCTTGCAGCATGGGTGTCAGGTCGCCGATCTCCGGCAGGCGCGTGTGGATGGCCTCCATTGCGGTGGTAACGCGCTCGTTGACCAGATTGATCCGGCTGTGCGACGCGCTGACCATCCAGCAGGCGCAGCCGGTTTCCTTTACCCACCGGTAGACGGCAGCCGCGTCGTCGGGATGCAGCGCCTTTCCGTAGAGCAGCGCGCCGTCCGCGCCGTAGGCATCCTGTCCGTTGTTTGTCAGGTAGCCGTCGAAGGCGACGTCCTCAAGCAGATGCTCCTGCGCGATCTCAAACTTGGAGCGTCCCGTTGCCACAAAGCAGAGAATCCCACGCGCCCGAAGGCGGCGGATCGCCTCCTGCGCGGAGTTGGGGAATGCCTTGGTTCGAAGCGAGACAAGCGTGCCGTCTATGTCGAAAAATGCAGCCTTTATCATGGGGTATACTCCTTGAAAATCGAATGGGTTTGCAATATAATAGCGATGTGGGAGGTGGAGAAGATCGAAAACTGTCTGATGGAGCTATTAAGCTGTCCCTTAGAGGACGGAACGGAGATTTTGGAGCGTCTTCGCGGCAAAGCACCGCCGGTGATACAATCACCGGCGGTGTTGCGTTACAGAGCGAGGATCACGACGCTGTCGTCCTGCACGGTCAGCTTGATCTGAGAGATCGGCGATTCGTAGCTGTCGATGAGCTTTTCGGCAATGCCGTCTTCCATGTCCCGCTGGATCGTCCGGCGGAGATTTCGCGCACCGTAGGTGACGGAGTAGGAGTGCTTTACAAGATAGTCGATCACACTGTCGTCCCATGTGAGCGCGACGCCGTGCTCGTCGAGGTTTGCCTTCAGCTCTCCGAGCATGATCGCGGCGATGGCGCGGAAATTCTCTTCCGTCAGGCGGTTGAAGCAGATGATCTCATCGACACGGTTGAGAAATTCCGGACGCAAAAACTCCGAAAGCGCCTTCATCGCCTTGTCCTTCGTCTGTTCGGAGATGCTCCGGCCAAAGCCGACGGAACCGTCCTTGCGGTCGGAACCCGCGTTCGAGGTCATGACGATGACCGTGTTTTCAAAGTTGACCACGCGTCCCTGCGCGTCGGTAATGCGCCCGTCGTCCAAAATTTGCAGCAGGACGTTGAGCACGTCCGGATGCGCCTTTTCCAGTTCGTCAAACAAAATGACGCTGTAGGGCTTGCGGCGGATCTTCTCGGTGAGCTGACCCGCTTCGTCATAGCCGACGTAGCCCGGGGGCGAGCCGATGAGCTTGGAGACGGAGTGGCGCTCCATATATTCCGACATATCCAGACGCACGAGACTGTCGACGCTGTCGAACAGTTCGTCCGCGAGGCGCTTTACAAGCTCCGTCTTGCCGACGCCCGTCGAGCCGACGAAGATGAACGAAACGGGGTGCTTCTTCGTCGCGATGCCGACGCGGTTGCGGCGGATGGCGGCGGAGACGGCATGGATCGCTTCGTCCTGACCGACCACGTGCTGCCGCAGCCGCTGCTCCAGCGTGCGCAGCTGTTCATATTCCTGCGCGCGAATTTTGCTCGCGGGGATCTTTGTCCACATTTCGATCACGCGCGCGAGATTTTCCATCGTAAGCACGGGGTCGGGCTTTGCTTCCAGCGCTTTGATCTCGTCGTCAAGGCGCAGGACGTTGGTGCGCAGTTTTGCCAGCCGCTCAAAATCCTGATTTTCCGTGTCCTCGGTCAGCATCCGGATCTCGGTTTGATAATCGTCGCGCTCCTTGCGCTTTTCGGCAAGATCGGAGATCTCCTTGGTGTGCAGGTTCAGGTCGGAACACGCCTCGTCCAAAAGGTCGATCGCCTTGTCGGGCAGGTAGCGGTCGGTGATATAGCGCTCGGAGAGGACGACGGCCTGCCGCGCGATCTCCGGCGTGACGCGCACACCGTGGAACAGCTCGTAGTAGTGAGCAATGCCGCGCAGAATGGCGACGGCCTCTTCGATCGTCGGCTCGGTCACGGTGACCGGCTGGAAACGGCGCTCCAGCGCGGCGTCCTTTTCGATATACTTGCGGTATTCCGCAAAGGTGGTCGCGCCGATGACCTGAATCTCGCCGCGTGAGAGCGCGGGCTTGAGGATGTTCGCGGCGCTCATGGAGCCTTCCGCGTCTCCGGCACCGACAAGATTGTGCACCTCGTCGATCACCAGAATGATGTTGCCGCAGGCCTTCACCTCGGCGATCAGCCCCTTCATACGGCTCTCAAACTGGCCACGGAACTGCGTTCCGGCGACAAGAGAGGTCAGATCCAGCAGATAGACTTCCTTATCGCGCAGCTTGAAGGGAACGTCGCCCACGACGATGCGCTGTGCAAGCCCCTCCGCAATGGCCGTCTTGCCGACGCCCGGCTCGCCGATGAGGCAGGGGTTGTTCTTCTGGCGGCGGTTCAGAATCTGGATCACGCGCTCCGTCTCCACCTGACGGCCGATGATGCGGTCAAGCGCGTTGCTGCGCGCCTTTGCGGTCAGGTTCAGGCAGTAATTATCCAAAAACTTCCGCTTTTTTTGCTTCGGCGCGGTGTCCTTTGCCTTTTCCTTCGGCTCTTCTTTCGGGGTGATCTCGCCGCCGTTGCCGAACAGGCGGTTCATATGGGGGAAGGTGGCTGTGCGGCTGCCGACCTCATCGTCGTCCTCTTCTTCGTCGTCGCGGGTCATCAGTCCCATCATTTCGCCGTTGAGGTTATCCAGATCTTCATCGGTAATGCCCATGCGCTCCACAATATCGTCGACTTGCTTGATGCCAAGCTCGCGGGCGCACTTCAGGCAGAGTCCTTCATTGGTACTGACGCCGTTTTCGACTTTCGTGATGAAGATCACCGCGACGTTTTTTTTGCATCGACTGCAAAGGGTAGGTTTCATGGTTGCCTCCTGTCTTAGGGAATATAAAGCTGCACAACGCCGCTGCCGATGAGCAGAGCGGTGCCGTCGGAACGAACCAGCGCGTGCGTGTAGCCCTCGGCGTTGTCCGTCCCGTGATGGAATTTTAAGTCGCGGTCGTAGACCTTCAGATCCTCTGCGGTCAGGACTGCCACATAGCTGGCGCAGGCGCTCACATTGCGCGGCTGCGTTTCGTAATTCACGCTGCCCAGCTCTTCGCCGCTGCGGTCGAGCGTGACCACGCGGTAGCGCCGGTCGGTCTGGTAGCTGTCGAGCGTCAGCACGACAAAATCGCTGCCGTCTGCGCAGAAATCGCAGATTGTGCCGCCCTCGAAGGAATACTGCGCCAAAAGCATACCGTCAGTGCTTAAATAGAACGCGCTGTCGTCGCAGAGGACAAAGAGCGTGTCGCTGTCTAAAAACGTCATGTCATAGACCGTGCGCTCTCCGAGTGAGATCTCGGCTGCGATGCCCTCGCGCTGCGTGTTGTAGAAACGGACGGAGCTGTCGAAGGTCACGTCCCGCTCGCCGAGCGCGGCGACGGCGGCATAAGTTCCGCCGGAGTTGACGGCGCAGGCGTTAAAGAAATGCGACTTTGACCGCACGCGGTAGAGAATGTCGCCGGAGGACTGGTAGACCTCGAGCACCGCGCGGCAGTCCGTTCCGGAATAGAGAACGGCGGCAGTGCCGCTTCCGGCAATGTCGGCGTCAAAAATGCTTCCGGCTGTGGTCTGCTGCTGCACGACCGCGCCGTTGTCGTCCAAAACGCTGAAGAGTGTGCCGCCGATGTCATAGCCCAGCACGGTGTTTTTGGCGGCTTGGACGGCGGGGGAGGAAAGGCTCTTCTGCACGCGTCCCAGCGCCGTGCCGCCCTCGGAAAAGACCGTCAGACCGCTCTGCGTGCCGACGACCAGCTGGCCGTTGCAAAGCGCGTAGTCCGTCGTGCCATAGCTTTCAAAGGTAAAGCTGCCGAAGGCCTCGGTGTCGCGCCCCAGATAGCGGAACCAGCGCTTTACGCCGTCGAGTGCGGTGCTCTTGGAAAGAAGGAACCAGACGAGCAGCGCCAGCACGACAAGCAGGATCGCGCCGAACAGCAGCCAGCGCTTCTTGCCGCGCTTGGACGGTTTTAGCTCGATCACATTGTTCTGTTCATCCGACATGAAAGGCCACCTCCCCGTCATCGTACCAAAGCTGCGTCATGTAAAGCCCGCCGGCCGGCGCGGTCGGGCCGGCGGCCGTGCGGTTTCCCTCCGCCAAAATGCGGCTGATCTGCTCGGGCTTGAGCTTCCCCTCGGCCGCATAGACGACGGTGCCCGTCATGGCGCGCGCCATATTGTAGAGGAAACCGTTGGCGCAGATGCGCAGGCGGATCAGCGCGCCGTCGCGCTCCACCTGAAAGTGGTAGACCGTGCGCACGGTGGACTTTACGTCCGTGCCGACGGAGCGGACGGCGGAAAAGTCGTGCGTGCCGACAAAGCGATCGGCGGCTTCCTGCAAGACGGTCTCGTCCAAATGGCGCGGGTAGAACCAAACGCGGTTTACATAAAACGGATCGCGCAGGGCGGAATTATAGATCTGATAGGTATATTCTTTGCGGACGCATGAGCCGATGGCGTTAAAGCCGTCGTGGACATCGCGTGCGTCGAAGACCATGATGTCCTCCGGCAGATGCGTGTTGAGCGCATAGGGGAGGCGGCCGGTCGGTATGGCGGAGTCGGTGCGGAAGTTTGCGACGTAGACCCGCGCATGGACGCCCGCGTCGGTTCGTCCGCAGCCGGTCATATGCACCTTATGCCCGACTACCATGGCGGCGGCTTCCTCGAGCGTCTGCGCCACGGTTCGGGCATTTTTCTGCACCTGCCAGCCGTGGTAGGCGGTGCCGTCGTATTTTAAGAACAGGGCGATATTTCGCACGCGGCACCTCCATTACAGCCCGAGGGCACGAAGTACGATCACACCGGCGAGCAGCGCGCCGACGCAGAGAAAGGCGAAAAGATCGCGCAGGGCGAAACGGAGCTGACGCAGCTTTGTGCGTCCGTCGCCGCCGTGGTAGCAGCGGCACTCCATGGCAGTCGCCAGCTCGTCGGCGCGGCGAAAAGCGCTGACAAACAGCGGCACCAAAATGGGAATGAGCGCCTTTGCGCGCCGCAGCAGATTCCCGCTTTCAAAATCCGCGCCGCGTGCCTTTTGCGCGGAGATGATCTTGTCCGTCTCCTCAATGAGTGTGGGAATGAAACGAAGCGCGATGCTCATCATGAGCGCCAGCTCATGGACGGGAAAATGGATCTTCTTGAGCGGGGAGAGCAGCGTTTCCAGTCCGTCGGTCAGCGCGATGGGCGAGGTCGTGTAGGTCAGAAGCAGCGTCCCGAGCACAAGAAACACGATCCGCAGGACAAGAAACAGAGCCGCTCGGATGCCTTCGCGCGTGATGCGGAAGATCCAGAACCGGCAGAGCACCTCACCGTCGGTATAAAACAGGTTGAGCAGCGCGGTCAGCGTGATGATGATCAGCAGCGGCTTCAGCCCGCGCAGCAGCGTTTTAAGTCGAATGCGCGAAAGAAGGATGACGCTTGTAAGAAAGACGAAGATCAGCGCGTAGGCATAGATCGTGCGGCAAAGAAACAGCGTGACGATGTAGACGATCAGCAAAAGCAGCTTTGAGCGCGGATCCAGCCGGTGGATGACGGTATTTCCGGGGAAATACTGCCCTAAAGTGATGTCCTTAAGCATTCTGCCGTCCTCCCTTCAGGGAAAGAAGCTGACGCATAGCGTCCGGCAGGGTATAGGTAGCGGGATCGACCGGCAGGCCAAGCTCGTGCAGGCGCAGGAAGAGGGAAGTGACCTGCGGAACGGCCAGCCCGATCCGGCGCAGGCGCTCCGCCTGCGAAAAAACCTCCGACGGCGTGCCGAGCATCTCGACCGTGCCCTCATTGAGTACAAGAAGACGGTCGGCAAGGCGCGCGACGTCGTCCATGCTGTGGCTGACCATCAGTATGGTAGCGCCCGTTGCCTCACGGTAGGCGCGGATGTTCTCCAGCAGGGAGGCGCAGCCCGCGGGATCCAGACCGGCGGTCGGCTCGTCGAAGACGACGATCTCTGGCTCCATGGCGATCACGCCGGCAATGGCGGCGCGCCGCTTCTGACCGCCGGACAGGTCGAAAGGAGACTTGTCTAACACGGCGGGATCGACCCCGGCAAATTTTGCAGCTTTGAGCACGCGGGCATGGACCTCCTGCTCGGAAAATCCCATGTTTTTCGGCCCGAAGGCAATGTCACGAAACACGGTGTCCTCAAAGAGCTGGTACTCCGGATACTGAAAAACCAGTCCGACGCGAAAGCGCGCCGCGCGTGTTGTCGCCTTGTCCTTCCAAATGCTCTCGCCGCCGAGCAGGACGTCGCCCTGCGTCGGCTTGAGCAGGCCGTTCAGATGTTGGATGAGGGTGGATTTTCCGGAACCGGTGTGCCCGATGATGCCGAGAAATTCACCCTTTTCCACGGAGAAGTTCATGTTTTTCAGCGCGTCGTGCTGGAAGGGGGTGCCGACGCTGTAGGTATGCCAGAGGTTTTTCACCTCGATCATTGCAGTCAAGTACGGATCCTCGCTTTTAAGTGTTGGTAAAGTGCCTGTGCGCACTGCTCGACGCTCAGGGCATCGAGCGGAAGATCGAACCCGTGGCGGTTCAGTTCATAGAGCAGCTGCGTCGTCACCGGAACATCCAGCCCCGCCGCGCGGAGCAGCTCCACCTGCGAAAACACGTCGCGCGGCGTGCCGTCGGCGATGAAGCGCCCCCGATCCATGACGACCACACGGTCGGCGCGGATCGCCTCGGACATATGGTGCGTGATCAGAACGATCGTGATCCCCTTTTCCCGATTGAGCGTTTCAATGGTGGAGATCACTTCCTCGCAGCCCTTCGGGTCGAGCATGGCGGTCGGCTCGTCTAAGACGATGCAGCGCGGCTGCATGGCGATCACGCCTGCGATGGCGATGCGCTGCTTCTGCCCGCCGGAGAGCAGGTGCGGGGCGTGCGTGCGATAGTCGTACATCCCGACGGCGCGCAGCGCGTCATCCACGCGGCGGCGAATCTCCTCCGGCGCGACGCCTAAGTTCTCCGGCGCGAAGGCGACGTCCTCCTCAACGACGTTTGCGACCATCTGGTTGTCCGGATTTTGGAAAACCATGCCGACCGTGCGCCGAATCTCAAGCAGCAGCGCCTCGTCCGAGGTGTCCATGCCAAAGACGTGCACGCTCCCGCCCTCCGGCAGGAGAATGGCGTTAAAGTGCTTGGCAAGGGTGGATTTTCCGCAGCCGTTGTGGCCTAAGACGGCAAGAAAGCTGCCCTCTTCGACGCGCAGATCCAGCCCGTCGAAAACGGGAATACTCGGGTAGGAAAAACGCAGATTCTGCGTTACGATAGCTTCGTTCATTTCGATGTTTCCTTTGTCCAGCGTCCGGTCGCGCCGCAGGGCAAGACCAGTCCGCTGTCGCGCACGGGCAGACCCAATTCGTCCGAGACAGTGCTGCCGCCGTGCTGCGGCCTGACGACGGTGTCGAGCAGGCAGGTCAGGACGGAGGGGGCAAGACCGGTGGTGTAGGAGTTGATGATAAAAAACAGGGGATCGTCGGACAGAACGCCCGCGACGAGCCGGAGGAAGGGGTAGAGATCCTTCTCCAGCTTCCAGATCTCTCCCGACGGCCCGCGACCGTAGGAGGGAGGATCCATGATGACTGCGTCATAGCGGCGCCCACGCTTGATCTCACGCTCGATAAACTTGGCGCAGTCGTCGATGATCCAGCGGATCGGCGCCTGCGAAAGGCCGGAGGCCTCCGCGTTCTCGCGCGCCCAAGCGACCATGCCGCGCGCGGCATCCACATGGCAGACCGAAGCGCCTGCCTTCGCGGCCGCAAGGGTCGCGCCGCCCGTGTAGGCAAACAAATTCAGCACGCTCACGGGTCTGCCCGCGCCGCGGATCAGCCGGTCGATGAAGTCCCAGTTTGCCGCCTGCTCGGGGAAAACGCCCGTGTGCTTGAAGTTCATGGGCTTGACATGGAAGGTCAGGTCGCGGTAGCGAATCTGCCAGCGCTCCGGCAGATGATGGTGCGACCACTGCCCGCCGCCGCTGTTGGAGCGGGCGTAGCGGGCGTCGTAGCGCTTCCAGCGCGGATCGTCGTGCGGTGTCGACCAGATGATCTGCGGGTCGGGGCGAACGAGGTAATAGCTGCCCCAGCGCTCTAATTTTTCTCCGTCGGAGGTGTCGAGCACCTCATAATCCTTCCATTGATCGGCAATCCACATGGACGTTTTTCTCCTGCTTTCTTTTTATAGGTCGATCCGCCGACGATACCAGTCGTCCTCTTCCTCGGGCACGAACTCCAGCGACGGCTCTGCCGTCGGCTCAGGCGGCTCCGTCGGTTCGGGCGGCTCGGTGGGGTCAGTGGGGTCGGTCGGCTCCGTCGGATCGGTCGGCTCCGTCGGTTCGAGCGAACCGCTGTCGTGAATGGTACAGAAGTCTTCCTTCTTTTCGGGGTTGTAGACGTACTCCTTGTCTTTGTTCACGAGCCAGTCTTCGTTATAGATGAGCATACCGACTTCGGTAATGGTGTTTCCGTGTACCTGTTCGCAGTATTCGTTCGCGATCTTGCCGCTCTCGCCGCAGATCTTCACGAGCGTGTGGCAGGTGCATTCGCTGCGCGGCGCGTCGTCCCAGAACAGGCGGACGGTCACGGCGCGGTTAACACCGTCGCGCACGTCCTTCTTGCACGCCTCGGTCACGAGCTGGCCGCAGTCGGCGCAGACGCTGTAATAGCCGACGCCCTCCGGCTGGGAGAAGGAGAGCGAACCGTTGCCGTCGATATAGCTCTGGTGCAGCGGGCGCATGACCTGATTCCACATGGTGATGGCGGGGTTGACGGAGGTGCCGGAGAGGATGATCTGCTCCTGCTCGTCGTAGCCGCACCAGACGACGGAGGTGTACTCGGGCGTGTAGCCCGCGAACCAACGGGTCTGGTTGTTGCCGGAGGTACCGGTCTTGCCGGCGACGGCAACATTGTCCATGCGCGCGTACCAGCCGGTGCCGCCGTTGACGGCGGATTCAAGCATATAGGTCAGGTAGTAGTTTGCTTTTTCGCTGATGGCCGTGTGGCTCTCCTGCGCGTTGTCCAGAATCACGCGACCCTGCGAGTCTTCCACGCGCGTATAGGTGCGCGCCTCGCGGAACACACCGTTGTTGGCGAAGGTCGCGTAGGCCTGCGTCATCTCGCGCACGGTCAGACCGTAGGTCAGTTCGCCCAGTGCAAGCGGCGCGTAGGCCTTGTCGGTAAAGGTCTTTCCGCCGATCTCGACCTCGTCGACCAGCGTGGTAAAGCCCAGCTTGTTTTTCATAAAGTTGAAGCTCTCTTCAATGCCAAGCTCCCGCAGCGTCTTAACGGAGATCGTGTTGAGGGAGCTGGTGACGCCGCGCAGCACGAGGCAGGGACCGCTGTAGGAGCGGCTGTCGTTTTGCGGCCAGTTGGAGCCTTCGTTGAGCGGGGAGTCTTCAAACATGGTGTTGGGCGTGATGACGCCTGCGTCGAGCGCCGGCGCATAGACCGAGACGGGCTTGATCGAAGAGCCGGTGGGCAGCTTGCTCTGCGTGGCACGGTTGAGCGTCAGACTGCCGCTCTTCTTGCCGACGCCGCCCGCCATGGCGATGATGTCGCCGGTGCGGTTGTCGATGATGACCGTCGCGGACTGGAGCTGCTGATAGCTGATGGTATCAGGGATGTTGTCCAGATTTTCATAGACGGAGTCGACCAGCTCCTGCACCTTCGGGTTGATGGTCGAATAGATGCGGTAGCCGCCGGTCAGCAGCTTCTGCACCGCGACCTCCTCTGCGTAGCCGTATTTTGCCTGAAGATCGTTCAGAACATCGCGGTATACGGTGTCGGTGAAGTAGGAATAATAGCTGCTTGTCTCGATGGAGAAGTTCTGCTTGTAGCACTGGGGGCAGTAGAAGGCGTTATTGATCTCGTTGTATTCTCCGCTCGTTCCTTCAAAGCCGCACGACGCGCAGACATAGGTGCGCTCGTCGTAAAGACCGTTATGGAACTCCAGCGTTTGATACTTTGCTTGCAGGTACTCGCCCGCGTTCAGATAGCCCTGCGCGTACATCTCGCGCAGCACGGTCTGCTGACGGCGGTGATTGTTTCCCTTGCTGATATACGGATCGTAGAGAGAGGGGTTGTTCGTGATGGAGATGATGCTTGCGCACTCCGCGACGGACAGCTCGCCTACGTCCTTGCCAAAGTAGACCTTGGCGGCGCTCTGCACGCCGTAGCAGCCCTGACCGAGGTAGATCGTGTTGAGATACCACTCAAGGATTTCTTCCTTCGTGTAGTATTTCTCGACGGCAAGCGCGCGGAAGATCTCCTGCACCTTGCGGTTTACGGTCACATCGTCTTCGTGCGTGATGTTTTTGATGAGCTGCTGGGTGATGGTGGAGGCGCCGTAGGAGGAGTCGCCGCCGAGGAAGTTGCCGACGGCCGAGAGCGTGCGCACCCAGTCGACGCCGTTGTGCTCGTTAAAGCGCTTGTCCTCAATGGCGATGGTCGCGTTGATCATATTCAGGGGGATATCCTTATACTCCACCCAGATACGGCTCTGTGCGGCGTCGAGCTGCTGCAACTCTTCGTATTTTCCCGTGTCGGGGTCGGTATAGTAGATGATGGAGGTCTGCGACTGATCCTCGCGCTTTAGCTCAAAGCGTGTTTCCACATATTTTTCTGCCGACGGGATCAGGTCGTCCTTCAGATAGTCGGAGAATTTTGACATAAAGATCGAACCGGCGACGACGACGACCAGCGCCAGCGTACCGACGGCGATCAGGAGGATCAGAAGGATCCGCCCGATGACCTGAAGGATCACGCGGGAGACGCGCCATGCAACATGGACCGGTTTGGAGTTGGGGTTGTTATGATCGCCCATGATTAGCCTCGCTTTCCAAAAAACCTAATTCACGGAAGGGAAAAGGCATAGGGGAAAAGCCGTGTGTATTCTATCCCTATATAGATGATTATATCACGCCTGTCAAATCCGTATTAGCGTTTTTTTTCTTTTATAAATTCGGTGTTTTTGGGGAAACCTTACAACGGTGAGGGATATGAGATTGACTTTTTGCCGCAGGTGGGTCAGCGTGATGCTTTTGGCAATTCTTCTGTGCGGCGGTTCTTTTTTTCGCATTTTTGAGCAAGAGGGGGAGCTGTGCGTGCAGCACGGCAGCGACGGAAAGGTGGAGCGATGCGGCGTCCGCCTCGTTACGCTGCCGCAGACGGATCGCGCGCGCATACGGCGCGGCATTTTCTGTGCGGACGAAACGGAGCTTGCGGCGGAGCTTGAGAATTTTATCTCATGACATCGCCCGTTTTCCTCTTGATTTTCCCGTGCCGAGCGGTTACAATAGGAGCAGAGAAACACAGGAGGCGTTTTTACCATGGACGATGCAATGCAGCGCGACGTGATCTCCATAACGGATGAAGACGGCGTGGAATACGAGCTGGAGGTGCTCTCCACCGTAACGTACAAGGGTGCGGAGTATCTGGCGCTCACCCCTGCCGACGCCGACGACGAAAAGGAAGAGCTTGAGGTCAGCATCCTCAAGTCCGCGGAGGAAGACGGCGAGCCGGTGCTCCTCGCGGTCGAAGACGAAAAGGAGCTGGAGGAGGTCTACGACCTGCTCATGCAGTCCCTTTTTGAGGAAGAGGAAGCGTAATACCTTATCGTTTCGACGATACCTTAATTGAAAAGTTCCCTGCTTGGTTCGTGATAGTCCCCTTTAAACCCACATCATATCTTCGGGATGTCGGACTTCCGCCTCGGCTTGCAGGCCTCCCGTTCCGGCCTTGACCGTGAATGGACGTTGGAAGCAGAAAAGACGCGGAGAGACAACCCACCTGCCGTTTTGTGCAGGTTATAAACGGGACTACACGGCTATAGCGGGGCTTTTTCTGCCCGCAGGACGCTGCCGAGAGATGGCGGTTCCCAGCGGGCTCGCTTACTTTTTTGAAACTTTTTTCGTTTTTTAGATTTTATACTTGAAACGCAATGAAAAAATCAGTATAATGGACAACGGCGTTCATTTGGGCACAGACCCAACCATTACCCATGAATGAGAGGTTATAAACTATGAGTGCTTCCCGTGAAAGAAAGAAGCGTTTGGTGCAGGAGGAGAACCCTGCTCCGGAAAAGAAGACAAAGAAAAAGCTCTCCGAAGGCGTGATCCTTGCGATCAGCGTCGTGCTGGTGCTCGCTCTGGTCATCGGCGGCATCCTTGGCTACCGTGCCTACTGGCGCAATGCCACGGTCATGAAGGTCAACGATCATAAGATCTCCGTCAAAGAGTTTAACTACTTCTACTGCCCGATTGCCAACAGCTTCCGCAGCCAGATCGGCAACAACAGCTCCTCGATGGTCGATCTCGGCCTTTCCGACCTGCTGATCGAGTCGGCTAAGAATAGCATCGCGCAGTGCTATACCCTCTATGATGAGGGCAAGGCAAAGGGCTTTGAGGCTTCCGAGGAAGATATGGCCGTTGTCGAAGAGACGATGGCACAGTATAAGGCACAGAAGGATCAGTACAACCAGACCCACAACACGAAGTGGGATCTGGATGAGTACATTGCCGCCATTTTTGGCAAGGGCTGCAACGAAAAGGGGCTGCGCTGCTATCTGGAGCGCACCGCCTATGCCGATGCCTATGCCAACTCCCTGACCTACACCGACGAAGAGATCCAGACGGCCTATGAGGCGGACAAGACCCGCTTCGATGTTGCGACCTATGACCTCTATAAGGTCGCTGCCTCGGACTACATCGAGGAAGGCGCGGAGAGCACCGAAGTGACTGACGCCGAGAAGGAAAAGGCGAAGGCCGCTGCCGAGGCAATGGAGAAGGAGTTCGACGCCGAGAGCGATAAGGTCACGCATAATGCCGACCGGACGCAGGAAGGCATCACCTCTGCCGTGAACGAAGATGCCGCGAAGTGGGTCTTTGAGACCGCTGCCGCCGGCGACGCGAAGCTCTTTGTCAACGAAGCGGGCGACACCTATTATGTCATCAAGCTCATCGACAAGGAAGACTACGCCACCGCGAACCTCCTCCAGCTCGTCTACTGCGACACCGAGGACAGCACCAGCCATTCCCACGACTACACTCCCAAGGAGATCGAGGTCGCGGTCAATACCGCGATGTCCGATAAGACCGATGCGGACGGCTTCCGCAAGCTCGCGGAGCAGTATTCCGAGAACGATACCGTCGATGTCGAAAACGTGACCCGCAGCGGTGCGATCAGCTACTCCGAGGACGTTTACGCGTGGCTCTTTAACGAAGAGCGCACGGCGGGCGACTGCAAGAGCTTCGAAGTGACGAACAACGGTGAGAAGATCCATGTGGTGCTCTATTACACCGGCGCGGGCAAGATGCAGCGCGCGCTCAGCGTTTCCAACGGTCTGAAGACCGACCATGTGAAAGGGCTGGTCACGGCCGCGGTGGAGAACTGCGACTTCAGCAAGAAGGCTGTCAAGCACGCAAATCTTGACTGATCAAGATAACCGCTTCGGAGGGGACGCCGTCCCCTCCGTTTTTATACGAAGAGATCGGAGGGCAAGATGGAAAATCCGTTTATCCGCGAGGAAATGATGTTCGGCGCGCAGGCGCTGGAGAAGCTGAAGCACGCCCGCGTGATCGTTTTCGGTGTCGGCGGTGTCGGCAGCTTCGCGGCGGAGGGGCTGGCGCGCGCGGGCGTCGGGGAGATCACGCTTGTGGACAACGATACCGTCGGAACGAGCAACATCAACCGGCAGCTCTGCGCGCTGCACTCCACGATCGGGAAATACAAGGCGGAGGTCATGGCGCAGCGCATTGCGGACATCAATCCGGCCTGTCGCGTCGAACCGATGCCGTACCTTTACTGTGAGGAGGACAAGGAGCGTTTTTTCGCGCGGCCCTACGACTATGTGATCGACGCGATCGACCTTGTTTCCTGCAAGCTCAGCCTCATCGCCACGGCAAAGCAGCGTGGCATCCCCATCATCAGCGCCATGGGAACGGGCAACAAGCTCGACCCGTTTGGGCTGCGCATTACGGACATTTCAAAAACCAGCGGCTGCCCCTTGGCACGGGTCGTCCGCCGCGAGCTGCGCGCGCGCGGCATCGCGCACCATACCGTGCTCTTCAGCGAGGAGACGCCGCGCACACCGCTTCCGGCAGAAGCGCCGCCTCCCGGCCGCCGCAGTGTACCGGCCTCTGTCTCATGGGTGCCCTCCTGCGCAGGCCTGATGCTGGCGGGCTATGTCGTGCAG
>OIYV01000389.1_pt1 | contig 26322 bp, 28 predicted proteins | sample 1588251 | NCBI WGS metagenome assembly OIYV01 (sample SAMN03283282) | human gut metagenome | biome: human-associated habitat; material: feces | host: Homo sapiens | place: Peru | collected 2012
CTAAGACCAGCGCGTCTACCAGTTCCGCCACATCCGCATATATTATTTGCTTAACAATAGCTATAATAGCACATTTATACTTCTATTGTCAAGCAATTTTTTAATTTTTATTTATTAAAATAAAATAACAGTCCACCTATAATAACTACAAAAAAACCTAATATCTTTAATCCACTAGTTGCTTCATTCTGATCACCAAATCCAAAAAACTTTTTTGTTATTATTCTTGCATCATATATTAATATAACTCCTGCTAATATCATAAGTACCGCAATCAATTTTATTATAACTTGAAACATTTATTATCAACATCCTTTTATTTTATACCTCATATAATATACTATTTTCATAACCAAAAGTCAATATTTTACAAATTCAATGCTTGTTCATATACATCTATTAACTCTTGTGTTAGAACATCTTGTGAATGATTATCCTTTACATATTTTGCAATATATTCTCTATCAAATTTTTTTCTATCTTTTAAAATATCTATTATTGCATTCGCTAGCTGTTCTACATTTTCAACTTCTACTAACGTTCCTACTTCTTCTTTTAAGAAATCTGGAATCCCTCCTTGATTTGTTCCAACAACAGGTGTTCCACAAGCCATTGCCTCTAAAGCTACAAGTCCAAATGGTTCCCTTCTAGACGGTACAACTGATACATTTGCTATATTGTATATTTCTCTCAAAATCTCATGTGGTTTATTTCCTACAAATACTACATTCTTTAATTCTAAATCTCTTTTTAGCTGATTTAATTCTTCAAATAATTCACCATTACCTGCAATTACTGTAAGCGTATTTTCATCTTCATATATTTTACATGCCTTCAACAATATATCTATCCCTTTAAAGTTAGTTAATTTTCCAACAAATGAAACTATTTTCTCATAATTTTTATTTATACCTAAACTTTTTAACACATCTTCTTTTTTATATTTTTTTCTATAAAATACTTCTGGGTCATATCCATTTTTTATAATAATATTTTTTCCATTTACATCTTTAAATGTATCTAATACTAATTTATCATTGTCTTTTGATATTGTAATTATCTTTTTACATTTTTCTACTACTCTATCTGCATAACTACGAAACTTTTCTTCTTTTTGATATCCCATTATATCTGTTCCATGTGCTGTTACAACTAATGGAATATTAAACTCTGATGCTATACTTGATAAAATCCAAATATGTTGTCCATGAATAATATCTGGTTTAAATTCTTCTATCTCTTGCTTTATAGCTTTTCTAAAAGCTTCTTCATACATCTTTAATTCTGTATCATTCAAATCATAAAAATTAGTTGTACTTCTTGGATGTGTTGTAAAACATGGAAAATTAAATGGCAATGCTTCTTCTATTTTTTCTTTTCCTGTAAAATATACTGGATGTAATTTAACTCCTTCTACCAAATTATAGTTTTTTGTGTTTTCAGGCATTATAATACATACCTCATTTCCTCTTTTTGTTAAACTTTTAGCTATGTTCTTTGTATAAACTCCACTTCCTGAACCTTCTAATGGGAAATGATTAATTAATAATATTTTCATATATGCTCACTCCTTTTATTTTATTATTTTCATATTTCTATTCTCTTCAAAAATTTATCTCTTATTAACATTTTTAGTTGTTTATTAACATCCTTTTCTAACTTAGGATCTTCTGACAATATTTTCATAGCAACGCTTTGTACTAATTTCAATGTCTCAACATCTTCAAACAAATTTGCTATTTTAAATTCAGGCAATCCATGTTGCATAGTTCCAAAAAAGTCTCCTGCTCCTCTTAATTCTAAATCTTTTTCTGATATTATAAACCCATCATTTGTATCACACATAACCTTCATTCTTTTTCTAGTATTTTCGCCTTTTCCTTCAAATTTCAAAATACAATAAGATTGATATTCTCCTCTTCCTACTCTTCCTCGTAACTGATGTAATTGTGCCAAACCAAATCTTTCAGCATTTTCTATAACCATTATATTAGCATTTGGTACATCTACTCCAACTTCAATTACTGTAGTTGATATTAAAATATCTATCTCTTTCTTCTTGAATTGTTCCATAATACTGTCTTTTTCTCTAGCTTTCATCTTTCCATGTATATATGCTACTCTATATTGTGAAAAAATTTCTTTACTATACATTTCATATAACTTTTCTACTGACTTTAAATCCATTTCTTCATTTTCCTCAACTAATGGACATACTACATAAGCTTGTCTTCCTTCTTCTATTTGTTTTTTTACAAATGCATTTACTCTGTCTGTCATGTTTTTACCAACAGCAAATGTTTCAATCTTTTTTCTATTTGGTGGAAGTTCATCAATTATTGATATATCCAAATCTCCATATAAAATTAAAGCTAGTGTACGAGGTATTGGTGTTGCTGTCATAACTAATACATCTGGATTTTTTCCCTTTTCTGCTATTTTAGTTCTTTGTTTTACTCCAAATCTATGTTGCTCATCTGTTACAACAAGTCCCAAATTTTTAAATTCCACATTTTCCTCAATAATCGCATGTGTTCCTATTAATATATCAATTTCTCCATTTTTTAATTTTTCTAAAATTTCAGATTTTTTATTTTTTGTAATTCCAGATATTAATAATTCACACGTTATATTTAAATCTTTTAAAATATTTTTAAAGTTCTCTAAATGTTGTGTTGCAAGAATTGCTGTTGGTGCCATAATTGTTGCTTGATATCCACTTTTTACTGCTTTATATGCTGCACACATTGCTACTACTGTTTTTCCTGATCCAACATCTCCTTGTAATAGCCTATTCATTGCATTATTAGATTCCATATCATTATCTATTTCTTCTAATACTCTTAATTGTGCTTTTGTTAATTTAAATGGTAACATATTTATTACATCTGACATTTTAACATTTTTATCAAATTGAATTCCTTTTTCTTCTGTAATATAATTGTTTTTTAATTCTAACAAAGCTAATTGTACAGATAATAATTCCTCAAATACTAATCTATTCCTTGCTATATTAAAATCTTTGAACTCATCTGGGAAATGTATATGTTTTGTTGCTTCATTTAAATTTTCTAAATTATATTCTTTCAACAAATATTGTGGTAGAGTCTCTTCTAGTTTTCCATATACTTCTTCTATGGCTGATTCCATTATTTTTCTTAATGTATTTTGAGATAAATTATATGTTAATGGATAAATTGGAATTATTCTTCCTGTATTCTTATTGTTTTCTTCTATGTCAAATACGGGCGAATTAAGCATTACTTTTCCTGATTTTATATTTACTTTTCCAAAAAATTTATATTTTTCTCCTATTTTAAATTTATTTTTTAGATATGTTTGATTAAACCATGTTATAGTAGCTAAGCCTGTTTCATCTCTTACCATTAGTCTTTGCATTGTCTTTCCATTTAATCTTACATTAGTCATCCCACTACATGCAACAACTTCTATTAAAACTTCTTCACCATCTCTACATTCACAAATATATTTTGGTTTACTTCTGTCCTCATAAGTTCTTGGATAGTATGTAATTAAATCTTTTAAAGTAAATATTCCTAATTTATTTAGCAATAATACTCTTGTTGGTCCTACACCTTTTATATATTTTACATCTTTATCTAGATCTATCATTCTATCTCCTAATTTTATTTTATTTTATATAATTTAAAATCTAATCCATCGGCACTTACTAATTTAAAATCAATTTCAAAATATTCTCCTTCTACAGCATCTCTTATAGATGTACTATGTAAATGTCCATAAAAGCATTTTTTTACATTGTATTTTTTCATTATGTTTATAAAATCATTTCTTTCATTTTTTATTAAATTAGATTTGCAAATTGGTGGATAATGCATAAAAACTATAATTTCTTTATTTTCTCCAAAACTTTTTATTCCACTTTGTATTGATAATTCTAATCTTAAAGCTTCTCTTTTTAGTATCTTTTTGTCTTCAATATCTTCTGATTGATTCCATCCTCTTGTTCCAACAATTATACAATTTTCAAATTCATATGAGTTATTATGTATAAAATCTATATTATCAAATTTATTCTCTTTCAAAAAATTTCTCATACTAGTTATTGTTGTCCACCAGTAATCATGATTTCCTTTTAATAGTAGTTTTTTTCCTGGTAAACTATTTAAATATTCGAAATCCTCTTTAGTATCATTCAAATAAGTGGACCATGAAAAATCTCCTGGCAATATTACCAAGTCTGTTTCTTTTACTTTTTGTATCCAATCTTTTTTTATTTTTTCTTCATGTCCTTTCCAATTATCTCCAAATATGCTCATTGGCTTATTTTCATGAAAAGATAAATGTAAATCTCCTATAGTATAAATTGCCATTTTTTTCTCCTTCTATTTTATTTTATGTATTACTCACTATCGCCTTTATCTATTAATTTCCTAATTGAATATTTGGTACTGCATTTAAATCTAACTTATCTCTTTTTCCTGATATAAAATTATAATATCCTGCTGATGCTATCATTGCAGCATTATCTGTACATAACTTCAAATCTGGCATATATACTTTTATACCATCTTTTTCAAATTCTAAAAATTTTTCCCTTATATATGAATTTGCTGAAACTCCTCCTGCCAATACAATTCTTTTTATTTTCGTTTTATCAACAGCTTTTTTTACATTTTCAATTAGAGTATCTGTTACATTTTTTTGAAAACTTGCACATAAATCTGCTTTATTGATATTTGGATTTTTATGATTCAAATTAATTACTGCTGTTTTTATTCCACTAAAACTAAAATCCAAAGTATCTTCATCAAAATGTGTCTTAGGCAATTCTATATTAACTTTTCCTTCTTTTGCTAATTTATCTACTTTTGGTCCTCCTGGATAACCAAGACCAACTACTCTTGCTACTTTATCAAATGCCTCACCTATTGCATCATCACGCGTCTTTCCTAGTACCTCAAATTTTGTATAATCCTTTACATGTACGATTTGCGTATTTCCTCCAGACATCATCACACAAATAAATGGTGGCTTGAGCTCTTTATGTGTAATATAATTTGCTGCAATATGTCCTTCTATATGATTAACTCCTACTAAAGGCTTATTAACTGCAAAACTTAGTGCTTTTGCATAAGAAAGTCCTACTAGTAATGCTCCTACTAATCCCGGTCCATATGTTGGTGTAATAGCATCGATGTCTTTAAAATTAACTTCCGCTTCTTGTATTGCTCTCTTAGTTACTCTAGAAATAGCCTCTATATGGTTTCTAGATGCTATTTCTGGAACAACTCCTCCATATTTTTCATGTATTGGTATTTGTGTATCTATTATATTAGATAATATTTCTCTACCATTTCTTACTATTGCTACTGATGTTTCATCACAACTTGACTCAATTCCGCATTGTTATTATATCTTTTTTCATATCTACTCCTACTTTTTTATAACTTTAAAACAGGTTTTATAATTCATCTTGTAAATAGATATTAAAACCTGTTTATTATTTATCCTATAATTAATTTTCCTAAACTTAAAATTCCAGTTGTTACTAAATTAATTGCGGGTGATATTATAGTTCCTGCTATTCCTGTTATCCATAATACTACAAATACAAGAGAAAATAATTGTTCATTATTTGTAAACCACTCTTTTGCTTTATATGGTAAAAATGGCATAATTATCTTAGAACCATCTAATGGTGGTAATGGTATTAAGTTAAAAACTCCTAATCCTATATTAATTGATATTGTGTAAGATATTAATAGCATTATAATTCCACCTACTGTTGAAGATAAAAACTGACTTCCCGCAAATTTATAAATTGCATAATAAATTAAAGTAAATATAATAGCAAGAAGAAAATTCATAATTGGTCCTGCTGCTGAAACAATGGCTTCTCCTTTTTCCATTGATATTTTTCTAGTATAATTTCTTGGATTTACATGTACAGGTTTTCCCCATCCAAATCCAGCAAACAATAACATAAGTGAACCGATAGGATCTAAATGGTCTAACGGATTTAGACTTAGTCTTCCTTCATTTTTTGCAGTATTATCTCCTAATTTATAGGCCACAAATCCATGTGCAAATTCATGAAATGTTATAGCTATTAAGACCCCTGGTATACTTGCTAACAATCCAAATAAAGCTCCTGGATTACTTATATAATTGGCTAATGTCATAAAAACCATAATTGCAATTACAACATATAAAACTCTTTTATCAAATGAAAAATTAAACATAATCTCTCCTTTTATCTTAAAGTAATAACTTAACTATTTTTAATTCTAACTTATTCTAGTTTTTAATAGGACACTTACGACCTGTCCTTATTAGGTTTCATTGTTGGGAATAATAGTACATCTCTTATTGAATCTGAATTTGTTAATAACATAACAAATCTATCTACTCCTATTCCTAATCCACCTGTTGGAGGAAGTCCTATTTCTAGTGCTTGTATATAATCCTCATCCATCATTCCTGCTTCTTCGTCTCCCGCTTCTTTTGCTTCTACTTGTTTTTTAAATCTTTCATATTGGTCTATTGGATCATTTAACTCTGAAAATGCATTTCCATATTCACGTCCACCTATAAATACTTCAAATCTCTCTGTCATTTTTTTATTGTTTGGACATTTTTTGGCAAGTGGTGATATTTCTACTGGATATTCATAAATAAATGTTGGTTGAATAAGTGTTTTTTCAACATATTCATCAAAGAATAAGCTTATTACATCTCCTCTTGTTTCTTTTGTTACATCTGGTATTTCTATTCCTCTCTCTTTTGCTAATGCTACTGCTTCTTCATCTGTAGTTATTTCGTTAAAATCTACTCCGCAAGCTTCTTTTATTGAATCTATCATTGTTATTCTTTTCCATCCTGGTTTTAAGTCAATTTCTGTTCCAAGATAGTCTACTTTTGTTGTTCCTAATATTTCTTGTGCTGTTTCTGAGAATATTTTTTCTGTTATATCCATCATATCATGATAATCCTGATATGCAGCATATAACTCAAGTTCTGTAAATTCTGGATTATGTCTTATATCCATTCCTTCATTTCTAAACACTCTTCCTATTTCATAAACTCTATCAAATCCACCTACTATAAGTCTTTTTAAATTTAATTCTAATGCTATTCTTAAATACATATCTATGTCTAATGCATTATGGTGTGTTATAAAAGGTCTTGCTGTAGCTCCTCCTGATATTGTATTTAATACTGGTGTTTCTACTTCTAAATATCCTTCTTTATCTAATATTTTTCTTATATTACTTATTATTTTACTTCTAATTTCAAATGTTTTCTTTACTTCTGGATTTACAATTAAATCTGTGTATCTTTGGCGATATCTTAAATCAGGGTCTTTTAATCCATGAAATTTCTCTGGTAGTGGTCTTAATGATTTTGAAAGTAATGTTACTTCTTTTGCATGAATTGATATTTCTTCTGTTCTTGTTTTAAATACAAAACCAGTAATTCCTATAATATCTCCTATATCAAATGTTTTAAATGCTTTGTAGCTTTCTTCTCCTAAGTCATTAATACTAACATAACTTTGGATTTTTTCGTCACAATCTTGTATTGTACAAAAAGATGCTTTTCCCATAATTCTTTTTGCAATAATTCTACCTGCAACTGTTACGTCTTTTTGTTCAAACTTCTCGTAATTTTGTTTTATTTCTCCTGCTGTATTTGTTCTATCAAATTTTGTTATTTCATATGGATCTTTTCCTTGTTCTTGCAATTCTTTTAATTTTTCTCTTCTTACTTGCATTAAGTGATTAATATCTAATTCTTCTACTTGTTGATTTTGATTTTTATTATCTGACATTTATATCTCTCCTCTATATTTTTTCTTTGTATATTATATAGTAAATCGCTTGAAAAGTAAAGGTTTATCAACAAAAAAACACTATATTTAATAATGGATTTCACATTCATTTTATTGTATAGTGTTTTTATTGTGGATTTTTGTATTTTGCCTGATTTTTATAAATTAAAACTTCTTATGCTTCTAATAGTGTCACTCTGTAGTCTATTCCCTTATATAGTATATTTGCTTCTTTTAGATGATCTTTAAATTTTTCATTAAAATTTATTTGTTCTTCAAGTATTTTTGATATGTTATTTTTCATAATTTCTTGATTTGTTTCTAAATTTATTTGTCTTTATTCTAATTTTACTTGCATTTTTTCTAAATTTGTCTGTCTTTCTTCTAGTCTAGCTACACACCTCCTATATTTGAATCTGAATTATTCAATTTTAAATCTTGCTTTATCACACTCATGATTATATAAAATTTCAGTCTCAGATAATTTTCTATCATAAATTCTTATTGAATAAATATTTCCTTGAAAACAAAAACCTTGCCAAGGATATGCACTTCCAATTGTATAGTTAGTTCTTTCAGCAATTAATTGCATGTATTTTTCATCAGCATCTGTAGAATAAAACTCTGTATTATCTGAAAAACGAATAGTTGTATTATTTAAAGATATCCCCATTGTTCTTCCATTAATATCAGTACATTTTTTAAAATTTTTTGAACTTTTATAAATTTGATTACTTGACAAAAAGGTTTCTACAACACGTCCACCATTCCCTACTGCAAATTGAAAACCATTAGCTTCAAAATTGCTTTCTCTATTTTGAAATACCCAATTAGTATTTTCTAATTTAGGTATATCATAACATACCTCAACAGTACATTCTGTAGCATTTTCAAGAATAGCTTGATTACAATACAATGTTCTATTCACACCATCACCTTTATAGCTATTTTCACTCCACACAGCATTTGCCGCTGATGATAATTTTATAAAGTCATACTTATTATCAATCAAATTCTCCCAAACTGTAGCGTTATTATCATGCCCCTTTCTAGTATTATCAATTCCATCAAGATATAATAGCATTCCTTTTCTCACATAATCTTCCCAAACAGGTCTTTCTTTTTCTTCTGATTTAACTTTATTATTTTCTATCTTTACAAGATAATTTCCTTGTTCATTTACAATAAAGCTTAAATCTTCACTTGTGCTCCAATTATTACTATCTTCAAGTTTGTACTTAACGCTCCATTTATTTATATAACCATCATAATTAATATTTGATACAGTTATTCTCCACTTTCCCTCACTTACCTTTTCAACATTAGTATCAAACGTAGGTGGTTCATTTGTATTCTTTTCATGTTCTACATTATACAATCCATTAGGTAATTGTTCTAATGTATAATAATATTTATCTTCATATTGAAATCCTTCATAACTTATAACACTTCTTTTATCTATATTTACGAAAAAAGTTCCAGAAACACCTTCTATATTCAATTTTTTAATTGTATCTTTATCAAAATATTTGTATTGTTCTCTTTCGTCTTTTGTTGTAATCCCAACTGCATTGAATACATTATTTACTTGTGTCTGATTACCAATTTCGGATATAATTTTTCCTAATTCTTTTATCGTTGTATCTCCGTCTTGCATTTTTTGATATAGCTCATTTACTTGTGTTTGCATAATCCTCATTTCTGTCGTAAATTTAGTTAATTTCGAAGATTTAATTACTTCTATTCCACTATATGTAGCAATTGAAGCTAGTATTATCAATATAACAATTGTTATTACTAATGACATAAGTGTAATTCCGTTTTCTTTTTTGCATGAATTTTTCATTCGTTTTCCCCCGTTTTTTGTAAAACTTCTATTTTTTATATTATATCTAAATTAAAGTTTTTTGTAAAGTTTGTTTTCATGATTTATTAATTTTTATTTGCCAATATCTTATAAAAGAGTTATAATAATATTATCAATCTTAAGGAGTGAACTTCATGGCAGAAATTTTAAAAGATGCATCTAAAATAGATACATCTTCAATGACAACAAAAGAATTAATCAATTTTCGTAATGCTTATCAACAAGTTGTTGATACATTAACTCATACTATTCGTTTACGAAAAATTTGTGAACAAAAGCATAAGGCTAAAAATTAATTCTTTTTGTAATTGATTTAATAAAAAATGCAAATGTATATTTCTATAATATCACATTTGCATTTTTTATTAATTTACTTTATCCCTATTTTAATTCATCATATTTCCTTTCTTCTTCTGAATATTCTTCTGGTTCTAAACCGACTCTATTTTTCATATAATTATATGTTATTACAAATAGTATCGTAAATGTTATCCCTATTACTATCATACAATAAGCTGTTGACATTTTGCTTAATAAAAATGATGCTAATATACCCATAATTGCTGAACAAGTATTATTAAATAAGTTTTTTACTGCAAAAACTTTTGTATCTATTTTATTATTTGTAAAATTTCTAAAATATCTATCAATTATAGTATAATACATTCCATGTGCTATTCTTGAAAAAACATAAGCAATAATGATGATAAATAAAGATAAATTTATATAACTAGTATCTACTCCCGCTATCCCTGCCACGATATCACTAATAGCTATTGTAAATGCAATAGTTATTAGTGATTTATTTCTAAATTTATCACTAAACTTATCTTGTTTCTTTGATGCAATCGCACTTACAAATGTTAATAAAGCTCCAATAATCCCTATAGTTGATGAAGATAAATTAATATCCTTTAGAAGGCTTGTTCTATAATTTAATGAAATTGAAAATATACTACTTAATAATGACGAAGCTAATATTAATGCCTTTAATCGTTCTGATTTTATTATAAATTTAAATCCAGTTCTTATATCTTTAAACTGTTCTTTAACTAATGTTCTATTGTATTGTTTATTTTTCTTTTTTATTGGTTCAATATAAAATGTAGATATTATTGTTACAATTATTAAAACTATTAATGAACAAATAAATGGCAAATATCCATTTATCGTAAATAAATAACCTGCTATAATCTTTGATATAGCTCCCAGTACAAAATATCCTGATTTTCCCTTAGCTATTATCTTTGCAAAAATATTACTTTTATATCTTGAAGGTGGTATAGATGCATTTAATAAGCTTGGCTCTGCAATATTTTTTATTAAAATAGCTAATGCAGATAAAAAATTAGCTAATAATATACCAGAAAAACTTGTACTTACCATAAACATTATCATGTATATACAATTTATTACATTTCCTAATATTACACTATTTTTTCTTCCTAATATTTCTACAATTATATTAGCTGGAATCAACAATAATATAGAAAAAATTGATTTAATAGAAGTTATTAAAACTACATCTGATGCACTTATGTATTTTATTTGTGTCAAAAATAAAAAGTCTATTGTATAGTAAAACAAATAATCACAAGCAATTTTAGTATAGTTAGGATATAATTTCATATTTCTTTTTCTCATTTGTATTTCGTCGTTTTTCATCACTTATCTCCCTTCCTTGGTATTTTAAATCTAATTTATGTCTAAAATATATTATTTTATTGCGTTTATTTTCATATAAATATCATACCAACTATATACTCTAATAATATTTTCATGTTCAATATTTCTATTATATCTTGTATCATAGTATAAAACTTTAACTACTTTTACTAACTCATTAATTGTAGTTGGTGAATCTTCAATCATAATATCAATTTTATTACATATAATTTCATTCACTTTTGGTGGTTTGGTAAATATAATCTTATCATATTCTATCTTATTTTCTCTTAACCAATCTAAAGTACATTCTTTTATATTGTCATTTCCTATTTTTCCATTTTCAGCTGTTTTATATCTAGCAGTGATAATAAATATTTTATGACCATCTTTTCTCAATTTCTTTATAATTTCACTTGCAAACTTTCTAGCTGGTTCATTTTTCACATAATTTAAAAAATATTTATTTCTGTATTCATCTATTACATTTTTATCCCAGCTTAATTTTCTATACTCATATAAATTTGCATTTTCAAATCCATTTAAATTGTTTTCATAGCAATATTTACTAGTAAAATCCAAAATATAATCATCTTCATTTGTTAAAACTCCATCTATATCTATTCCTATATTCATTTTATTTTTTCTCCTCAATAATTTTTTGTAATTTTATAGAATTTATAGTAAATAATATTAAGAACAATGCATATATAATTATCATCATTGTTAGATCAGTGTATGATATTAGTATAAAAATACTGCTACTTATTATTCTTCCTATTACAAGTGAAGTTTCATTTGCCAACCAATATTCTGTCTTATATTCTTTCTGTATTTTACTATCATTACTTATATTTGCTCCATTATTTCCAATTATAAGATTTTCTAGTTTTTTAAATATTGTTTGAAATAAATTAAACAATACTATTGTTACTGCATTACAATTGAAAATCATTAAAACTAAAGAGGTAATTGTAAATATCATAGATATTTTTATCGCTTTAGCATAATGTTCTTTCTTTATAAATTTTGCAAATAAAATTCCTATAATAAAAGTAATGATACTGAACAATGATGTAAATACTCCTAAACTAAAACTATTAGAAAACACTTTTATAATATAAATAGTAACTATATATGAAAATGCAGATTCAGAATATACAAGACCATTTAAAATTTCTACTATATGCATTTGTTTGAATTTTTTATCTTTTTTTGTTAATTCAAAATATTTTTTCATATTAGTTTTATTGCTTTTTGGAATATTTATATCTTTATATTTGAATGATAATATAATTCTTATTATTACAATTATAAATACAACAATTAAACTTTTTAAAAAACCTGTCGCATAAATTAAACTTCCAAATATCAAAGGAAATACTATTGACAAAATAGACTCAGTCGCAGTATATGTACCAGAAAATTTTGCTCTTTCTTTATTGGTAATTCCATCTGATTCAAGAATATTATATATAGAATAGTAAAATCCTTCTTCTAGTCCATATAATACTCCTACTAAATATATATAATCAACAACATTATCTTTTAAAAGTACGATTGTTAGAAAATAAATAAAATCTAAAATAATACCTATTCTCATTAAATTGGCTCTATTTTTTGATTTTGTAAAGTTTCTTACCAAAAAAATCACACTATATATAGCAATAACTGCAACTAGTTTATATATACCTAGTGGCAAAATATTGCTATCTGAAATATCTAAAAAATATAATACTAAAAAGCTATCAACAAAATTTGATACAATATTTTTTAAAACCCTTAATGCAAATAATACTTTATAATTGCTCATTTTACTTCTCCATTATTTCTCCTATTAATTCTGATACACTTTTATATTCTTTGATTGCTACTTTCTTTAATTCTTTAACTGATTCTTTCATACAATATCCCTTAAAATCTTTTACCATTTCAATATCACTAAATCCATCTCCAATAGTATAAATATTTTTATCATTAATATTGAATTTTTTTGCTAATAATTTAATAGCATTTGATTTATTTGTATTATTAGATACAATTTCAATAGAACCACCTGCAACATAATAAGAATTTATATATTGAGAATATTTATTATTTAATATTTTATTTTTCTCCATAGTTTCTTCTTTGCTATTATATTTTATATGTATTTTGGTTAAATCGTTGTAATTTATATCAACTCTACTTTCTAATGCACTGCAACAGAAAAATTTTACTGCCTTCTGAATATTAATTTCATCTTTAATTTTACTAATAATTGCATTATCAATAGGACTGTTATATATAATATTATCATTACTATCTATAATTGTTGCACCATGATTTAATATAACATAATTATAACTTATATTATAAGCTTCAGCTTTATTTTTAAAATCTAAATAACTTCTACCAGTTGCTATTAAAAAAAAGTTCCCTTTTGCTTCAAATTCACTTACAGCCATTTTATTTTTTTCAATATCTATATCATTTATATAAAAGGTTTGATCATAATCACTAACCAACATTTTTTTATTATTAATCATTTTCTATTTTTTCCTTCCAATTTTTGTCGAATTATCACAGTTATATTATCATAATACAATTTTATTATCAATAGAATTTCTTTCTTTTTCTCTATTAAAATAAAAAAACAAGATAAGATGATAATTTATAATTTTATCTTGTTTTTCAATTCTTTTTATTAAATTCTCTATTGGCTTATTATAATTATGGTTATATATATTTATATATATATATACTTTTTATTTATAGTATTTAATGTATAAGCAAAAGCTATGTACATTAAAGTAAATCCTACTATTAAAATTGAAATAATATTTAAATCAAATCCTATTTTTGAGACAACTATCAAAATTAAATATCCCAAACTTCTTGATATATTTATCATAATTTCAAACCAAAACACATAATTGGGTTCATCTTCTATTTTTATATTTTGCTTACACATGCATTCATAATATGTAACTGAATTTGATGTTTCAAATATTGGATTACTTATACCATTAACTACATTATATAATAGTATTAATAAAAATCCTATGCTCACTGTAATATTTCCAATTATAATTTCATTGTTTATATTAAAATGTATCATACTAAATGTAAGTATTATAACTACTATGCTTTGTACAATAGACATTGGTATAAACATTTTAGACAATTTTTCTTTTTTAACAAATTTGTTAGTTAAATATACCACAATAATAGAAATAATAGTTATAAAACTACTAATACTTCCTAATGATAATTCTGTTGAAACCACTAAAAAAGTTATAATTGTAATTAATGTTGATAATACTCCAAATGAACTTAGTCCTCTAAATATTGTTCTCCAACTCATCAATTTCATCATTTTCTTATTTTCGCTTGTGTTAATATTTTTCAAAAATTTTCTTATGTTTATTTTTCCATGATCTAGTTCAAATCCCTTTATAAATAGCGAAAAAATAAAACTTATAGAAATTAATACTATTAATACTACAAAAGCTAATTGATATGAATTTTTACTAATACAATAACCTAGCACAATAGGAAGTATAATATTTATTGTATATTTTAATATTTGGTCTTTTGTAATATATTTTCTAAAATCCCCATCTTGATTAACTCTTTTTATTAATATTTGTTCAGGATAATAATAAAATGCATTCCCTATACTTGCAAATATTGCAAATGGAATTATATAATTTGAAATTTTTTCTCCAACAACTAGTAAAATTATGCATTGCATCAAATTTAGAAATATACCTATTCTAAACATAGAAACTAAATTAAGTTTTTGTAATTTATTAACAAGTAATAAGCATATTAAATATATTAAAAAAAATGTTATATAATATATAGAAACATCAACAATATTTCCTTGTGTTATTTTCAAAAAATATATTCCTAAAAACACATCCTTAAATACACTTATAACTTTTCCCGCTAAATCAGATATTAAAAAATTTTTCCACACATTACTTTTTTCCATCCAAGTCTCCTATCTTCTTTCTATATCTTTTTCTTCTTTTCTTTTTTTCAAAACATTAACTATATTTTCAGCGCACTCTATATATTGCCTCTTTATAGCATCATCTGTACAACCTGCTATATGTGGTGTAACAACGACATTATTTCTTCTTTTAGATAATAAATCCGTATATTCTCCTACGTCTATATCTAATCCTAAATAGAAATTAGGATTTTTATCTGCAAATTCAACTAATGCTTGTACATCTGTTACTCCTGTTCTCGAAGTATTTATAAATGTCGCATTTTTCTTTAAAAGTTTTACTTTATCTCTTGATATTAAATTATTAGTTTTGTTTGTTAATGGTACACTTACATTTATAATATCTGAATTTTGTAAAAGTTCATCTAAATCTACAAACTCTACACCTTTTTTAATTAAATCTTCATGATTTTTAGGGTGTTCTGTATAACATAATATTGGCATGTTAAATAAATTTGCTATATCTACCATTTTTTGAGATATTTTTCCTGCACCTATTAAACCTATTGTTTTTCCGTTTATATCAGTAGGTTTACTAGTTAATAATCTTCTGTTTGGTTTACCATTTATAACTAAATCATTAGCTTCTTGTATTCTTTTACTCGCATCTAACATTAATGTTAAAATATGTTCTGCAACCGATGTAACATTTGCAGAAGGACAATTAACAACATCAATAAATTTAGATTTAAAACATTCCTTATCAATATGATCTAATCCAATAGACATAGAAGCTATAATCTTTGGAGTTTTTATATCACTAATCATATCTCTTGTTATTCTTTCTTCTACTCCAACAATTAAAATATCATATATGTTTAGTAATTGTTTTAATTCTTCTTTATTTGGATATTTTTCTCCATTCCATATATCTATGCTTATTCCCTTTTCTTTTAAAATCTTTACAGCTTGCCTATCTATACTCCTTGACATACTACATGCTTTTAACATTTTTATTTCTCCTTAATTTTTTGTATATTATATCATATTTTTGAAAAAATTAACTATTTTTGTATTATTTTATATAATTGTAGTTCTATACATTTTACATTCCAAGTCTCTGAACTTATTTTTTGATTAAATCTTTTTTATTTTTTTAATAATTTCTTTTTTCCTAGTTTTTATGCATAACTTCTAATTTAAATTCTTTTAAATATTTAGGCATGATAAAAACCCTCCATGTTTTGTCTAACATTTTGGGTTCATATCATTTGTCTAATAATTTAGTTTCACTTAATTACCGATTGATTTTTTATATCTGTATTTCAAACAGATTCATTCTTGGCTGGGGTACTGTGATTCGAACACAGGAATGTCGGAGTCAGAGTCCGATGCCTTACCGCTTGGCGATACCCCAATATACTTTAATAAAATATTATTACATACTGAGTTGCAATATCAGCAAATTTACAACATCCTTATATTATCACAGTCTAAAAAAAAAGTCCATACTTTTTGTGTTTTTCCGTAACTTTTCTTGTTATAACTTATTTATTTTCTAATATAAAAAAAGAAACTAATTTTAGCTTCTAAATTTATATATTTAATAAAATTTCTTCACATTTTTTATAATCAGGTTGGTATTTTTCAAGCATTTCGAAAAATCTCTTTGAATGTGTTTTATATTTCAAGTGACAATATTGATGTAAAACAACATAGTCTATTACTTTTCTATTGTATTTTACAATTTCAGGATTTATTGTTATTTTTCTTTCTTTGCAAGTTCCCAATGTTTTCATTTTTGCTATTTCGTATTCTTCTGGCGCAAATCCTAACATTATTCTTGTTTTTTCCATAGCTCTTTCTATTTCAACATTTGCTATTTGTTCATACATTTTTTCAATAGCTAAATCTAATATTTCTTTATTTGACATTTTTTTATATTTGTTTGGTAGTGATATTTTTATTGTTTTATTTTCGACGTCTAATTCTGTGATTTTTATATTTTTATAAACTATCTTTACTTTATAGTCCACTCCTAGAACTGGTACCGGATGTCTTTCAATGCTACTGTTTACAACTGCTCTCGCTTTTACATTTCTTTTTACTATATTCATATTTATCACTCCTTATTATTTTCGTTCGAATTGTTGTTCTTCGAATTGTTGTTCGCTTTTGTTGTTTCTATTTTATAGTTTATTTATTTTTTTGTCAATAGTTTTTATAAATTTTTTTTAATTTTTATTTCTTTTTTTTATTTATTATAATATAATTTCTATAGAATATAGATGTAACTACATTTATATGATATTACTCTTTTAGGAGTGTGATTTTAATGAAAAAGAAAATTTTATTTAAAGGCTGTGGTACAGCTATTTGTACACCTTTTGATAAAGATGGTGTAAATCTAAAAGAATTTGAAAAGTTACTAGAAAATCAAATTCAAAATAAAGCAGATGCTATTATTGTTTGTGGTACAACTGGTGAAGCTGCTACTATGACAACTGAAGAAAAAATATCTACAATAAAAACTGCTGTAGATATTTCTCATGGAAGAATTCCTATTATTGCTGGAACAGGTGGTAATAACACAAGTAATGTAATTCAATATTCTAAAGAAGTTGAATCTTTAGGCGTTGATGGTTTATTGATAGTTACACCATATTATAATAAGTGTACACAAAATGGATTAATAGAGCATTATACAGAAATAGCAAAAAATGTTTCCTTACCTATTATAATTTATAATGTACCTGGTAGAACAAGTGTAAATATTGAACCTAAAACTTGTTTAGAACTTTCAAAAATCGAGAATATAGTTGCTATTAAAGAAGCTAGCGGAAATTTATCTCAAGTAGCTGAAATAGCACATCTATGTGGCGAAAATTTGCATATTTATTCTGGAAATGATGATCAGATTATACCTGTCTTATCTCTTGGTGGAATTGGAGTTATATCTGTCCTTTCAAATATTTTTCCTGAATATACTCATGATATGGTTCAAAACTTTTTTGATGGAAATATAGAACAGTCAACTAAAATGCAATTAAATGCAATTCCTTTAATAAAAGCTTTATTTAGCGAAGTTAATCCTATTCCTGTAAAAAGTGCATTAAACTTATTAGGATATAATTATGGGATTCCTAGATTACCTTTAACTCAAATAAGCAAAGAAAAAGAAGAATTGTTAAAAAATGAATTATTAAAATTTAGTAATTAATGTAGAAAGGATTATAATAATTATGTTAGAAGTAATGGTTAATGGATGTTATGGAAAAATGGGTCAAATAGTTTGTGACTTGATAGAACAAAATGAAAATTTAGTATTAAAATGTGGATTTGATAAAAATATAACTGGAGAATTTGCTTTTCCTGTATATGATAAAATTGAAAATATTGTAGAAAAACCTGATGTTATTATTGACTTTTCAATTCCAGCTGCTACTCTTACTATTTTACAATATGCTGTTTCAAATCATGTGCCTATTGTAATTGCTACAACCGGATTTACAAACGAAGAAGAACTTATTATTAAAGAAGCTAGTAAAAAAATTCCTATTTTTAAATCCGCAAATATGTCTTATGATATTATGATTATGAAAAAATTAGTTCAATGGCTTGCTCCTTTATTAAAAAATACTGACATTGAAATAACAGAAACTCACCATAATAGAAAAATAGATAGCCCAAGTGGAACTGCACAGATGCTTGCAGATTCTATTAATAAATCTCTTGGAAATTCTCTTTATTATGAATATAATAGACATGATAAACATGAAAAAAGAAATAAAAATGAAATTGGTATAAATTCTATTCGTGGAGGAAATATTGTAGGAGAACATACTGTTCAATTTTTTGGTGAATATGAAACATTTGAAATCAAACATACTTCATATTCAAGAAATTTATTTGCTGAAGGTGCTTTAAAAGCTGCTGATTTTATTGTAACAAAATCAAACGGATTGTATAACATGGAAGATATGTTTAAATAAGTAAAAAAATTAGTAAATTTTCTTTTAAGACAATTTACTAATTTTTTATGTTTATTATTCAGCTTTTTTATCTGCTACTTCTTCTGAAACTTTTTCTTCAGCTTTTACTGTAGCTTCTTCTTTAACTTCTTCAGCTACTGGTTCTTCTGCTAAATCTTCTTTTATTGTAATTTCTCTATCTTCAATTCTAGCTCCTATTTGTTCCTTAGTTTTAGCAGCTTTACCAACTCTGTCTCTTAAGTAGAATAATCTAGCTCTTCTTGCTTTACCTACTCTTACTAATTCTACTTTTTCAACTAATGGTGAATGTACTAAGAAAGTTTTTTCAACACCTACTCCATAAGAAATCTTTCTTACAGTGAATGTTTTATTAACTCCTCCACCTTGTACTTTTATAATAATTCCTTCAAATACTTGGATTCTTTCTTTGTTTCCTTCTTTGATTCTTACGTGTACTCTAACTGTATTACCAACTTTTAATTCTGGTATTTTATTTTTTAATTGTTCATGTTCAATAGATTTTATAATATCCATTTTAGAATTTCCTCCTTTTTTCTATTCTCCGAGCGGTGCAACTTAAAAATTTTTGTGCACTTCTTTTTCACCTCTTTTGCTTTACTTTAAAAGCAAATCCGGCCTTTTACTTTTTGTTATTTCCAAAGATTTTTGTTTTCTCCATTTATCTATATTTTGATGATTTCCAGAAAGCAATATATCAGGAACTTTTTCTCCTTCAAATACTTCTGGTCTTGTATATTGTGGATATTCCAAAAGGCCATTTGAAAAACTTTCCTCTTTTATAGATTCTTTGTTTAAAACACCTTCTACATATCTACTCACACTATCTATTAACACCATAGCAGGAATCTCTCCTCCTGTTAATACATAATCTCCAATTGATACTTCTTCATCCACAATTTTATCAAGAACTCTTTGATCAATTCCCTCATAATGTCCACAAAGTATAATTAAATGGTTTTGTTTTGCTAAATCTTCTACTTTTTTTTGGTCTAATTTTTTTCCTTGTGGTGTCATATATATTACTTTTGCATCTTTTGTTTTAACAGATTCATAAGCTCTATATACTACATCTGGCATCATTACCATGCCACTCCCTCCACCATATGGAGTATCATCTACTTTTTTATGTTTATTATTTGAAAAATCTCTAATATTTATCAAATTAATATCTATTAGTTCTTTTTCTTTAGCTCTTCCAATAATACTTTGATTTAAACATTCAAACATATCTGGAAAAAGTGTTAAAACATCAAATTTCATTTTTTCCTCCATTAAATTAGTCCAGATATTAAATGAACTACCATTTTTTTATTTTCCATATCAATGTTTTTTACCACATCACTAATTGCAGGTAAAAGTATTTGTTTTCCTAGTTCATTTTTTACTACGTATATATCATTGCTACCTGTATTAAAAATATCTTCTATATTTCCAAGTTTTTCTCCTTCATCAGTATATACGTCCATTCCTATCATATCTACTATATAATAAGTTCCTTCTTCAAGAGGTTTTTCTTCTTCTCTATCAATCATTAAGTAACTATTACGTAATAAATTTGCTTGTTCTGGATTTTCTATTCCTCTGAATTTGATTAATATCATATCTTTATGATACTTTACCTCTTCTATTTGATATTCTTTTAATTTTTCTTTATTTTTAATATATACTTTTTCTAATCTATCAAATCGCTTATTGTCATCTGTAAATGGTTTTACTTTTACCATTCCTTTGATTCCAAATGTATTTACAATTTGACCAATCTCAAGATATTTTGTCATATAAAATACTCCAATTATCCTATAAATTCAACTGACACTTTTTTATGTTCTCTTGCTGCTACTGCTTTCATTACAGTTCTAATAGATTTTGCAAGTCTTCCTTGTTTTCCTATTACTTTTCCCATGTCAGCTTCTGCTACTTTTACTTCAAATGTAATTGATTTTTCACTATCTATTTGGTTTATTTCAACAGCCTCTTCATTATCTACTAAATTTGAAATAATGGTTTTTAAAACTTCTTTCATGGTCGTATTCCTTCCTTGTTTAAGTTTTATTTGTTTTAACATTAAGCTTTTTCAATTAAAGCCTTAACTGTATCTGTTGGTTTTGCTCCATTTTTAATCCATTTTTCTACTTTTTCTTTATCTAAAACAATTGTAGCTGGATCTGTCATTGGGTTGTATGTTCCTAATTGTTCAATGATTTTTCCATCTCTTGGAGATTTTGAATCTGCCACAACTATATGATAGAATGGAGCTTTTTTCTTTCCTTGTCTTTGTAATCTAATTTTTACCATTTATTTCACCTCCTGAAAATTTCATTTCTATTATCTACAATCTCGCTTTGCTCAATTGCATAAGTTATCTGTGACAAGCAAAGCTTAAACAGTTAACTTAAAATTTAATAACATAATTTAATTAGAACTTAAAGTTTTTTAATGTATTTTCATCAATGCCTTTCATCAACTTTTTCATTCCGCCTTTATCGCTTTTCATCTTTTTCATCATTTTTTGTGTCATTTCAAATGACTTAATGAATTTATTAATGTCTTGTACTGTTGTTCCACTACCTTTTGCTATACGTTGTCTACGACTCGCATTTAAAAGTTTTGTATTTCTTTTTTCTGCTTTTGTCATAGAACATATCATTGCTTCAATTTTTACAAATTCTTTATCATCTATTTTTACATCTTTTAATTGATTCATTCCTGGAATCATTTTTAATAAAGATGAAAACGAACCCATTTTTTTAATTTGTCTTATTTGTGATAAATAATCATCTAAGTCAAATTCTTTTTTTCTTAATTGCTTTTCTAATTTTTCTGCTTGCTCTAAATCAAATGATTCTTCAGCCTTTTCAATGACAGATAATATATCTCCCATTCCTAATATTCTTTGTGCCATTCTATCTGGATGAAATACTTCAATATCACTTAATTTTTCACCTGTTGCAGCAAACTTAATTGGTTTTCCTGTTACTTTTTTTACAGATAATGCAGCTCCACCACGTGTGTCACCATCTAACTTGGTTAATACTACTCCATCAATTCCTAATGCTTCATTAAATTTTTCTGCTACATTTACAGCATCTTGGCCTGTCATACTATCAACTACAAGCAAAATTTCATGTGGTTTAATTCCAGCCTTTAGATTTTTTAGTTCATCCATTAAAGCTTCATCAATATGTAATCGTCCAGCTGTATCTAAAATTACTACATCATTTAATTTTGAAATTGCTGTTGACATTGCTTGTTTTGCTATATGAACTACATCTTTTGATGTTTCATTTGCAAATACAGGAATGTTTAATTGTTTACCTACTACTTGTAATTGTTTTATAGCTGCTGGTCTATATACATCACATGCTACTAACAAAGGATTTTTCCCTTGTTTTCTAAGTAAATTAGCAAGTTTACCTGATGTTGTAGTTTTACCAGACCCCTGAAGTCCAACTAGCATAATTACTGTTGGTGGATTAGGAGTAAAATTTATTCTGCTCTCTGTTCCTCCGAAGTAACTCTACTAACTCGTCTTTTACAACTTTTACAACTTGTTGCCCTGGTGTTAAAGATTTTAATACATCTTGACCAAGTGCTTTTTCTCGAACAGTTTCTATAAAATCTTTTACTATTTTATAGTTAACATCAGCTTCTAAAAGTGCAAGTTTAACCTCTCTTAACATTTCTTTTAAGTCTGATTCTGTAATTCTTGCTTTTCCTCTAATTTTTCTTGTTATTTCTTGTAATCTAGAAGATAAACCTTCAAAAGCCATAATTTCAACTCCTATTCTTAACTTTTTATTATACTAAATAGTTTAATTCTTTTTTTATACTCTCTAAAACGCTTACTACCTGCTTATCTGAAGAATCTTTTTGTATTTTTGTCAATTCTGATAAAGCTTTTTCAATTCTTTTTTCTTGATTTAACATCCTTTTCATAAACATTAACTTTTCTTCATATTCGAAAAGTTTCTTTTCCCCCTTCTTTATGATGTCCCTAACAGCTTGTCTGGTTATATTATGATTTTCTGCAATTTCTGATAATGACAAGTCATTATTATAGTAATCATCTATGAATTCAAATTGTTTTTTTGTTAGAAGTTTTCCATATAATTGGCATAACATACTAATTTTTACTTTTTCCTCCATAGCTATTACCTCTTTCTTCTGAAATCATTACATATTTTTGTAATGCTAATATACTTTACACTATTTTAGCTTATTTGTCAATAGTTTTTAGTAAATTTACTAAATAAACAGTTTGAAGTAAATGCAGAAACAGGTGAAATTAGAAGTAATATATTTTATTGTGATGCACAAATGCCAAGCCAGAAGCCACATGTAGAAAATAATCATGAATTTATACGAGATATTATACTAAAGAAAAAATCTATGTCAAATTTGACGCAGGACAAGCTTGACTTAATGTTCTCACACATAAATTCCGTACCGAGAAAATCTCTTGGAGGAAAGACTCTATACGAAGCATTTGAATTCTTCTATGGTAAAGATACTTTAGATAAATTTAATATATAAAAGATAAAAGAAGATGAGGTCACATTACAGCCTTATCTTCTTCAATTATAAAATAATCTTTTTAAATACAAACAAGAAACATCTACACTAACTACATATTGCCGCTGTTGCGAGCACAATTATACTTATCATTTACTAACCTTATAACTATTTATTTTCTTAAAGTAGCTCCTAATGTTTTTTCTAATTCAGCAACAATACCATCCATAACACTAGTAATCTCAGAATCACTTAAAGTTTTCTTTTTATCCCTAAAAATCAAACTATAAGCAACACTTTTCTTTCCAATTCCTATTTTTTCATCTCTATAAATATCAAACAATTTAATACTTTCTAATATTTTTTTAGCTTTTTTAGAAATTATTTTTTCAATTTGACCAACTTCAACATCTTCATTAACAATCATTGCTATATCTCTTTCCACAGCTGGAAATTTTGGTACTTCTACATATTTTTTATTTGACTTAGCATATCTTACAATCTTTGTAATATTAACTTCTGCTAAATAAACTCTTTTTTCGATGCCATAATTCATCAAAACTTCTGGATGTACCTCACCAATTGTCGCAATAATATCAATTCCTACTTTTAGGTTAGCACATCTTCCTGGATGATAAGAACCATTTTTAGTTTCTTTTTCTATATCATATTTACTAACTCCCGCTTCTTCTAAAACATTTTCTATTATTCCTTTTAATACATAAAAATCTATATTATCTCCATACATACCAATTGTTAAAATGTTTTCTTGTAAAGGTACTTCTCCTTTTTCTATTTCTTCGTTCATGTTTTTATAACTTCTTGAAATATCAAATAGTTTTACATTTAAATTTTTCTTATTATTGTTTCCCTCTAAAATTTGCATCATACTAGGAATTGTTGTGGGTCTCATCAATTTATATTCATCACTCAATGGATTAATTATAGTAATTGATTTATCTATTACTTCTTTGTCTATATTTGATTTTTCTAAGTCTTTTTCACTTACAAAACCATATGTATAAATTTCTGAAAATCCATTGTTTACTAGAGTTTGTTTTATTTTACTTTCTATTTTTTGTTCTTTGTTTCTTACTCCTAATGTTGTATCTGCTTTAATCAAGGTTGTCTCTAACTTATCATACCCATAAAATCTTACTACTTCTTCTGCTATGTCTGCCACACATTGCAAATCCATTCTAAAGTATGGAGCAACTACTTTATCGCCTTCTACTTTGATTTCTAACTTTTCTAATATATTAGTCATTTCCTCTTTACTTATGTTAGTTCCCAATAATTGATTAATTCTATTTACATCAAATTTTATTTCATTTATTTTTTGCTTTGTTGGGTAAATATCAATTTTTCCTTCTATTTTTTCTCCAGCACCAATTAATTCTACTAATTCTATGGCTCTGTTTATCGCTCTTAAAGCATTTTCAGAAGATAATCCCTTTTCAAATCTAGAAGAGCTCTCTGTTCTTAGTCCTACTTTTTTAGCTGTTTTTCTTATGTTACCACCATTAAATACTGCAGACTCAAATACAACTGTTGATGTATCTTTTTCTATTTCAGAGTTTAATCCACCCATTACTCCTGCAATTGCAACTGCTTTTTCTTCATCTGCAATTACTAAGTCATTACTATCAAGTTTTCTCTCTTGTTCATCTAATGTAGTTATTTTTTCCCCATCATTTGCTCTTCTTATTGTAATATGTTTCCCCTTAATTGATTCAATATCAAAAGCATGCATTGGTTGCCCCATCTCTAACATAACATAATTAGTAATATCAACAATATTATTAATACTTCTTATTCCACAAGCTTTCAATCTTCTTTGCATCCAATCTGGTGAAGGACCTATTTTAACATTTTTAACCATTCTAGCAATATAACGATAACATAAATCAGGTGCTGTAATATCTACTGTTAATCCTTCTATATTTTTCTTGTCTTCTACTTTTAACTCATCTATATTTTTTCTAGGATTTTTAAATTTTTTTCCTAATGACACAGCTGTTTCTCTTCCTAACCCCTCAATTGACAAACAATCTGGTCTATTAGGTGTAATTTCAAAATCTATAATATCTTCTTTTAATTTTAAAACATCAACAATATCTTGACCTAATTCTTTTTCTAGACTTTTGTGGTGAGCCACCATCTTATTGAAACCTTCATTAATATTTTGCCAATCTATTTTTTCTCCTAGAGTTTTGACAATTGTTCTTTTGACAAAGCAGCTTCTTTTTTTATCATAAGTTGCCCCCGCGGCCTCTTTATCTATTAGTTTTTTATATTTTTTATGGGCTGCCTCATATTGTTTTCTAACCTCGTCAATAAATCTTACTAGGTTTATAGATGATACCATAGTGAATGATCTCCTCTTTGCTTCTTCTTCGAGAGCACTTAGAGAACGGCCTTCATCAAGTTTTACAGTATTAATTAGTGTTTGAATAAGAGCAATGTAGGCCTTAGCGGCGGTTTGATATTTTTGAAAGGTTGGATGTCT